>Ga0335085_10000420_pt1 | contig 122672 bp, 98 predicted proteins | sample Lox_Sample_45_FD_206712 | JGI IMG/M metagenome (GOLD analysis project Ga0335085, IMG submission 206712) | Soil microbial communities from Loxahatchee National Wildlife Refuge, Florida, United States - Lox_Sample_4.5 | ecosystem: Environmental > Terrestrial > Soil > Wetlands | place: USA...
CCGACCTTTGGGTTATGAGCCCAACGAGCTACCAGACTGCTCCACCCCGCATCTCCATCCTAGCGTACGGCTCCCCCTCGGTCAATCTTCCGTGAATTTTCCGCCCGGCCGGCGATTAGAATAGAACTGTGCTCCGTTTTGTCGCCCCGGCGGTACTCGCGCTCGCCGCTGTGGCCTCCGCGCAAACCGGTTTTTTCCCTCTGAAGGACGTTCGTCCCGGCATGCACGGCACCGGCCGCACGGTCTTCACCGGCAGTCGCGTCGACGAATTCCAGTTCGAAGTCCTCGGGATCCTCGATAATTTCGGCCCCAAGGAATCTCTCATCCTCGCCCGGCTCTCCGGCGGGCCTCTGGAACATACCGGCGTCATGGAAGGAATGAGCGGCAGCCCCGTCTACATCGAAGGCCGCCTCGCCGGCGCCGTTGCCATGGCTTTTCCGTTCGCCAAAGACCCCATCGCCGCCATCCGGCCCATCGAAGATATGGTCCGGCCCTCCGCCGTGGCCTCCGTTCCGGAGCGGCCCTTCGGCCGCCGCGCCGCCATCGCTCTCGCCGATAACGATCTCACCCGCGCCTTTTCCCGGCCCGCTGCCCCCGGCCCCGGCGATGAGCCCGGTCTGGTCGATATCGCCACTCCCCTATCGCTCGGCGGGTTCAGCCGCGCCACGCTGGATGCCTTTGCGCCCCAACTGCGCTCTCTCGGTCTCGAACCGCGCCAGGCCATCACCGCCGGCGGCTCCGACCTCGAACCGCACATGGGCAATCCCGCCGATCTCCAGCCCGGCTCCATGATCAGCGTCCAATTGATGTCCGGCGATCTTAGCGTGGGCGCCGCCGGCACCGTAACCTATATTGATGGCGGCCACGTCTACGCCTTCGGCCACCGGTTTCTGGATGTCGGCGGGACCGCCCTCCCCTTCGCCCGCGCCGAGGTCATCGCACTCCTGCCCAACCTCAACACCTCCTTCAAACTGGCCACCTCCAAGGAATGGATGGGCACCATCGATCAGGACCGCGACACCGCAGTCACCGGTCAGCTTGGCCGTCTGCCGGCAATGGTGCCCGTCACCGTCAGCGTTGCCCGCGGCCCTCGCCCCATCCAGTCCTACAGCATGCAGATGGTGGACGATCCGCTGCTCTCGCCCCTGCTCATGCAGATGGCCGTATTCAGCGTAATCGATTCCACCGAGCGCACCGTCGGCGCTTCCAGCATTCGCGTGACGGGCCAGATGGAATTTCAGAACGTGCCCGCGCCCGTCCGGCTGGACAATATGTATACCGCCGACAACGGCGCCGCTATGCAGGTTTCGCTTTCCGCCGCCGTCCCCCTCGCCTACGTCCTGCAAAGCGGCTTCAACTCCGTCCGGCTGAAGAAGGTCGCGCTGCACATCGAAGCCTTCGACGCCAAAAAGCAGTTGACCATCGAAAGCGTCTCCGCTTCGCCTCGCGAGGTGCGCCCGGGCGAAACCGTGCATCTGAACGTTCTCCTGACGGGCGATGATGGCGTCGAAACCGCGCGCCATCTGGATTATCAGGTTCCGATTGGAGCCGAACCGGGACCGCTCTACTTCACGGTCTCCGATGCCGGCACCGCCAACCTCGCCGATTTCCATCAAGTGCTGACCGCCACGCCGCACAATCCAGCCCAGTTGATCACCACGGTCAACGGCCTCCATCCCAATACCCGCGCCTACGTCCGCGTCTGGCGCACCGATGCGGCTTTTCAACTGGAGGGCGTGGATCTTCCGGATCCCCCCGCGTCGGTTGCGCTCATTCTGGAAGGCTCGCAGTCCAACCAGGCCGGCATCACGCAGGCACGCAATTCGAAAATTGCCGGAATGGAGATCGATGGCGGCCAATCGGTCATCTCCGGTGTCAAAACCATTCAGGTGGAAGTAAAGGAATGACAGGTCCTCAGCGAATTCTCCGCTGCGCAGCAATCTTCGCGGCCGCGGCCATGTCCGCGGCTCCGCTCCTCGCCAGCGGCACGACCGCCTGGGAGATGAACTCCTACTCCGATTTCATCCGCGGCCGCTTCAACGGCATCTCCCTCAGCCGCGAAGGCAGGCTCTCGCTCGGTCCCAAAGTCGATACCGTCTTCTCCACGGACCAGCCGGTCATCTGGAGCGTCGCGCAGGCGCCGGATGGCACGCTCTACGCCGCCACCGGCAACCGCGGCCGCGTCTATCGCATCGATCCCGCCGGCAAATCTTCGCTTCTGTGGACCGCTTCGGAACCCGAAGTCTTCGCCATCGCCGTGGATCGCAACGGAATCGTGTACGCCGGCAGTTCGCCCGATGGCAAGGTGTATCGCATCGAAGGTGGAAAGGCCAGCGAATATTTCGCGCCGCAGGAGCGCTACATCTGGTCGCTGGCCCTCTCGCCCGAAGGCGTCCTCTACGTAGGCACCGGCGACCGGGGCAGAATCTATCGCGTCGAAGGGCCCGGCAAAAGCGAGCTCTATTACGATACCGGCCAGTCGCACATCACCGGGCTGGCTGTCGATTCCCAAGGCCGCCTGCTCGCCGGCACCGAGCCCAACGGCATCCTGTATCGCATTTCCGCCAAGGACAAAGCCTTCGTTTTATACGACGCCAATCTTCCGGAAATCCGCGCCATCGTTCCCATGCCGGATGGCACCGTCTATGCCGCCGCTCTCGGCGGTTCCATCGCCCGCCAGGCGCGGGCAGCCGCGCAATCGCAAAACGCCGGTTCGTCAAGTGGCGCCGTCACCGCAACCACCACCACCATCACGGTCGAGGCGCAGAGCGCCGGTCCCGGCGAAATCAAACCGCCGGTTCCCGCGGCGCAGACACCGCAGTCCTCCACGCCCGCGGCCCAGCAGCTCACGCCTCTTGCGCCGGTTACCGATCTCACCGGCGTCGATAAATCGGCCGTCTACCGCATCAATCCCGACAATACCGTCGAGACGCTCTGGACCTCCAAGGAAGAAGACGTCTATGACCTGCTGGCGCTCGAAAAACAACTCCTCTTTTCCACCGATCAGGACGGCCGCATTTACGGCCTGGCCCCCGACCGGCGCGTCACGCTCGTCACCCAGACCAACGAAGGCGAGACCACGCGCCTGCTCCCCTCGGACCGCTCCATTCTCGCCGCCACCAGCGACCTGGGCCGCATCTTTCGCCTCGGCGAAACCCCCGGATCCTCCGGTTTCTACGAAGCGCCCGTACACGATTCCGGAACCGCCTCCCGCTGGGGCAGCCTGAGCTGGCGTGCCGACGTTCCGGCCGGTACGGCCATCGATTTCCGCACGCGCTCCGGCAATTCCGCCAAGCCCGATCGCACCTGGAGCGATTGGTCCCCGCCGCTCACAGATTCCGCCGGCAGCCGCATCATCAGCCCCAACGCGCGCTACATCCAGTGGAAACTGGAGATGACCGCTTCGCCCTCCGCGGCCTCCGGCGCCACTCCGTTCCTCAACAATGTCACTCTCGCCTACCTGCCGCAGAACTCGCCGCCCGTGGTGCGCAGCATCAACGTGATGACCCAGATGGCCGCGGCGCCTTCGTCCGTCAAGCCCGTCTCCAGTTCCACCGCTGCCTACAGCGTCACCGTCACCGATACGGGCGACTCCGGTTCCTCCGCGTCCGCCGGCACCTCCACCCAGACCCTGACGCGCGCCGCCATCCAGCAGATCACCCTCACCTGGCAGGCGGACGATCCCGACGGCGACCGGCTCGTCTACAATGTCTATTTCCGCGCCGACGACGAGACCCAGTGGAAGCTTCTCAAGAGCGCCACCCACGATAACGTCCTGACCTTCGACGCCGATGTGCTCGCCGATGGCAAATACTACTTCCGCGTGGTGGCTTCCGACCGCGAAAGCAATCCGCCCGCCTGGGCCCGCGACGCGGAACTGGTCAGCGCCCCGGTCATGATCGATAACACGCCGCCCATCGTGAAGATCGGCGCCGTGCGCTACTCGGGCGGCGCGGCCCACATTCAGTTCGAAGCCGCCGACGCAGCCTCGCCCCTGCGCCACTGCGAATACTCGCTCGACGCCCAAAGTTGGGTGCCCGTCGAAGCCGCCGATGGTGTGATCGATTCGCTCCACGAAGACTTCAATCTCGATCTCACCGGGCTCAGCCCCGGCGAACACCTGGTCGTCATCCGCGCCGCGGATAGCGCCAATAATACCGGCACCGCAAAAATTGTTTTGAAATAGTCTAAAAGTGCAGGCCAACGCCGAGCATGAAGAACTCGTGATGATGGCTGCCATGGACGTTCGCGAACGTCGGGACCTCGCGCACATCGGCGCGGAGGCTCACCAGACGGGTGAGACGGAAGTCCACCCCGCCGCCAAGGTCCGCCGCGCCCGTGACCCCGGTGCGATCGAAGGCCGTGACGGTGCCGTTCCCCGCCATGCCGACGCTTTTTGAGACCGCGACGAAGCCAATGCCGCCCGCGGCATAAAACGCCACCCGCGCCGCCGGAGTAAACTTCCAGCGAATCCCCGGCGTGAAGAAGACGATTATCTCGCTGACTCCCGTGTCCGCCGTGGTGGTCTGGTTGTTCCCAGCCGGCACGCCTGTAGTGGCCATCCCGGTCGACGTCCCGGTGATGATGACGGGCAGCTCCAGGTAAAGCCGTCCTCCCGGGCTGTCGTGGAGCTGGACCGCATAATTGATCTGTCCACTGGCGCTGACCGTCCCGCTGATCACCGTCGGCGTAATCTCCCCACTGACAGTGTGGGAGACGCCCAACAACAGCCCGAGGTCGCTGTTCTGGGCGAGCGCCGTGGAAACTACCACGGCCGGCAGGAGGAAGATCCACAGTAGCATCGTTCGCATGGGGGCTCTCGAAGCCGATGGTAGGCCGAACGGCCGCACCGGGCCACGGAATTCCCATGAACGGTCGGAATTGCCGATGGATGGCGCACGCGCCGCTGAAACGCCTTCGCAGCCGCTCATCGGCGCCACCCACCGCTCATCAGGAATGGATTGGAGCGCTGCGCCGCGCCTCCTATACTGAAGTCGCTTTGACCCGGCGACTGCTCACTTGCGTTGTTGTGCTGGCTACCGCCGCGCGGGCCGAGGGCAACTCGTGGAATAAGCTGCGCTACAGCGGGGGCACCGTGGAAGCCAAAGTGAACCCGTTCGACTGGAACACCACCCTGACGGTGACGCCCGATTTCATTATCTTGATGTTCGAGCACCGGACGACGCTGCGGCTTCGCCCGTCGCAGGTGACGGCCTTGAGTTACGGCCAGGAAGCGCACCGGCGCGTGGCCGACATGGTGGCGCTCAGCGTGGTCGCGACACCGCTCGCCCTTTTCGGTATCCTGCACAAGAGCAAGGTACATTTCATCGGCATCGAATATCGGGCCGGGGACGGGAAGGCAGGCGCCATCCTGCTGGAAGCGGACAAGAACAACTACCGCCCGATCCTCGACGCGCTGCAAAAATTGACAGGTAAACCCGTGCAGAACGCGCCATAGCATGGATGGGTACCGCATACTCGGTTCGCTCTCGCTGGCCGTCTACGCCTTCGGAGCGTTGGCGTTCTCCGCGCTCACAGTGACCTACTGGCGGGAGCGGCGCGCGCGCTCGCAGGGCGCGGGCTCCGTAGTGCTTCCTGCGTTCACGCTGGTCTGCGCCACAGCGTTCGTCCTCAGCCTGGCGCGCGAGTGGTATCCCCTGCCGGTTTTCGGCGTGCTGCAGGACCTGGCCGCGGGTGTGCTTCCCCCGATGTGTGTGCATCTGGCCTGGAATCTCGGAGGAAAGCAAACGCGCCGGGTTGCCATCGCCGCCCTCTATACGATGCCCATCGCCGTCCAGCTTGCCGCGGAATTCAGCGACGCATTCGAGGATGGGCCGGCGTGGGTCCTCGCCGCCGCGGGTGCCCTCGGCGTCTTCGTGCTCCGGCCCGCGCCCGCAGCGCACGCCCGTACCCTCCAGGTGCTGCTCGGTGCGATGGGGGCGTGTGGCGCGGCGAGCGTTTACATCTCGAACCCTGCGCTGGCGCAGGCGCCCGATTACCTGTTGCTGGCCTTCTTCGCCGTGGTCCTTTATTGCGAAGAACGCCTCAGCTTTTTCGACGTGCTGGTGAAGCGCGGTGCGTTCTTCGTTCTCGGGCTGCTGGTCCTGAGTCTCTTCGAGCCTTGGAAGCATGCGCTGCTGCTGATGCCGTTCTGGCTCGCGGCGCCCTGGCTCTACGGCCGCATGGCGCGCGCCATCGAGCGCGTCTGGCTGCACCGCCGCTACGCCGCCGCCGACGCCGAGCGGCGCTTCATCGCCGATGTACAGGGCGCCGCGAGCGAGCAGGACCTGCTGGATCGCGCCGCGCGCTCCGCCTCCACCATATTCCAGACCCGCGCGCGCACCGCCGAAAAGATCGAGCTCGATCCCCGTCCCGATGGCATCCCGTTCCTGAGCGACGATTACCGGCTGCTGGAAACGCTCTCCCGCACCCTGGCCATCTTGCGCGAGAATGTGCGGTTTCGTGAACTCACAAGCCGTGCGGAGCTCAAAGCGCTGCGCGCGCAGATCAACCCGCACTTCCTCTTCAACGCCCTGAACGCCATCGCGGGAATGATCGAGACGCAGCCCGGGGCCGCCGAGGAAACCGTCGAGCGGCTGGCTGAGGTTTTCCGGTACACGCTGCGGAAGAGCGACAAGGAATGGGTGCGGCTCGACGAAGAGATGGAATTTGTCTCAGCCTACCTCGCCATCGAGCAGGCGCGTTTCGGCACGCGGCTCGCGGTGGAAATCTCGATTGCGAGGGGCGCCGGCCCGGTCGCGATACCGGCGATGAGCATTCAGCCGCTGGTGGAGAACGCCATTAAGCACGGCACGAGCGTCGTGGAACGCACCGGGCGGCTGCACGTAGCGGCGCGCCTCGAGGGCGGCACGCTCCTGGTCGAAGTGGTGGATAATGGACCCGGATTTCGCGCGCCCGCGCCCGAAGGCCACGGCCTGCGGAACATCGCCGGGCGTCTTGCCGGCTACTACAGCGGCGAGGCCCGCCTGTCGTGGGAAAACCTCGAACAGGGCGCGCGGGTCTGGATCGAACTGCCCGCCACCCGGGAGGCTGCGCGATGCGGGTCCTGATAGCGGATGACGAAGAGCCGGCGCGCGCGCGCCTGCGCCAGATGCTGGCGGCTCACCCGGAGATCGAAATCGTCGGCGAAGCCGATACCGGTCCACGCGTCATGAAGATGGTCGCGGAACTCGGCCCGGACGTTCTGCTCCTCGATATCCAGATGCCCGGCGCCAGTGGCATTGACGTGGCCGCATCCCTGCGCGAGCCGCGCCCCAGTATCATTTTCTGTACTGCGTTCGACCAGCACGCGGTGGACGCCTTTGAACTGCATGCCGTGGACTATCTGCTGAAGCCGATCAGCCGCGCTCGTCTGGCACAGGCGCTCGACCGCGTGCGCACGAGGGCGCCAGCGTCCGCTGCACCGCACATGCCCATTTCGCCTGTACGTTTTCTGGTGCGCAGCGGGTCCCATTACCTGGTGATCGACGCCGACCGCGTCTGGTATTTCGCCTCCGAGGACGGTCTCACGCGGCTGGTGGCGGACACGGACCAGTTTTGGATGGACCCGACCTTGAACGAACTGGAGGAACGCCTGGACGGCGCGCGCTTCTTCCGCATTTCGCGAGCCGCCCTGATCCGTCTCAACGCCGTGGCGGAGGTATTTCCCATGCCCGGAGGATCGGGAGAAGTGCTGCTGAAGAACGGCCGGCGGCTGGAGGTCAGCCGCCGGCGATTCCGGGAGTTGCTGGCTGCGCTGGCCGGCGAGGTTATAACATGAGCCTATGCCGCTCGAATTTACCACTTCCTATCTGCAGGATTCCCTGGCGCTGTTCCGCTACTACAAGAAACTCGCGGAGCGAGCCATGGACCAGGTGACCGACGAGCAGCTCTTCCTGACGCTCGACGACGAAGCCAACTCCATTGCCATCGTGGTCAAACATATGGCCGGCAACATGCGTTCCCGCTGGACCGATTTCCTCACCACCGACGGCGAAAAGCCCAACCGCGAGCGCGATACCGAATTCGTCGCTCCGCCCGCCACCCGCGAAGCGCTCCTGCAGGTTTGGGAAGACGGCTGGAACTGTGTTTTTCGCGCCATTGAGCCGCTTTCCGAATCCGACCTCGCCCGCACCGTCACCATTCGCGGGGAGCCTCACTCGGTGATGCAGGCCGTCAACCGCCAGGTGGCGCACTATTCCCACCACATCGGCCAGATCGTGCTGCTGGCGAAACATTTCGCTCACGACCGCTGGCAATCGCTCAGCATCCCGCGCAATCGCTCGATGGATTTCAACCGCCAGGTCGCGGCCGGAGAAAAAAGCCAGCGTTAGGCGCCGCGCTCCGCGGTCGCGCCACTTCCCGCCCGGTTACACTAACGAATGTGCGGCTGACTCCGCGGACGTTTGCCTGGCTCCTCCGGCGAAGCGTTCTGGCCTCCTTTGACGACAACTGCTTCTCCATTGCCAAGGGCGCCGCCTATTCCGCTCTGCTTTCGTTTTTCCCTGTGATCACATCCGCCGCCACCATCCTGGTGCAGACGCGCGCCGAATTCGTTTCCCGTACCCTGGAGGATGCGCTCTCGCAAATCGTGCCGCCCGGAAGCGAGGAACTGGTCGTGGAACAGTTCCGGCTCAGCGGTTCGCGCCACAACTCGCTGCTGGTGGTCGCCGGGTTCGTGTCGCTCTGGGCCGCTTCCAGCGTCATCAAGAGCCTCATCGAAGGCTTCCAGGCCGCCTACCGCGTGCCGCGCAACCGCGGTTTCGTGCGCGGCAGCGCCGTCGCCATGTCTCTGGTGCTGCTGGCGGCTGTCCCTTTGCTCGCGGCCAGCCTGCTCATCCTTTTCGGAGGCCAGGTGGAAAGGGCCGTGCTGAACCTGATGAAGGTCGATCCGATCTTCAACCCGTACGCGCCGCTGTGGGTGCTGCTGGGCCGCATCGGGCGCTACATTCTGGCATTCGCCACCACGGTCGCGGTCACGGCGCTTCTGTATTATTTTGGACCTTACCGCAAACAGCGCTGGCGCTTCGTATGGCCGGGCGCCATTCTGGCCACCACTCTGTGGCTTGTGGCAACTTCGGGTTTCGCCTGGTACGTTCGCAACATCGCGCACTACAACGTGATGTACGGCTCGGTCGGAACCGTCCTGGCATTGATGGTCTGGATGTACCTGCTGGCCATCATTGCGCTGATCGGCTGCGAATTCAACGCCGAATTCGAGCGCGCCGCGGGGCTGTGACGGGCGTCGTTTCGTGCCGGCTTCCATTCGCTACAATCATTGATTAGTGAAATCCGCCGTCCTAGCGATTGTGTGCGCCAGCCTGGTCCGCGCCGCGGCCCTGCCCATGACGCTTGTCTCCGAGGAAGAGGCCGAACCCATCCACAGCGCCATCATTCGGAAGGAGCCGTGGACGCAGGACGCCGTGCACCGTCTGCGAGCCGCCGCCGACCATTGGCTCAAGGAGGGCCCCTGGAGCGTCACCGGCGAGCGCCCGCAGGGCCTGGATATCGATCCCCACGATTACTACAGCGAGGCCCCCTACTGGTGGCCCGATCCCGCCAATCCCACCGGCCCGTACATCCGCAAAGACGGCCAGACCAATCCCGCCCGCTTCCTGGCGAATAAATCCGCGCTGAATTCCATGTGCGATGCCGTCTTCACCCTGGGCACGGCCGCTTTTCTCCTCGATGAGCCGCGCTATGCGCAGCGCGCCGCGCACGTGGTCAATGTCTGGTTCATCAATCCCAAGACGCGCATGAACCCCAATCTGGAATCCGCCCAGGCGATTCGCGGCATCAATGACGGACGCGGCGGCGGCATCCTCGACGGCCGCGTTTTCATCCGCGCCATTCAGGGTATGGAGTTTCTGGCGCAGACCGGCACCTGGGACCCCAAAGAGCAGGCCGCCGTGCGCCGATGGTTCGAAGAGTACCTGCGCTGGCTCACTCACAGCCAGAACGGCGAAGACGAAAAGAGCAGCGGCAACAATCACGCCTCCTGGTGGACCGCCCAAACCGCCGCCGTCGCCAGTTTCGTCGAAAGCCAGCCCGACGAGAAACTGGCATTCAATTACTACCGCGAGGTGATTTTCCCCCGCCAGATCCGCGCCGATGGCTCCGCTCCGCGCGAGGAGGCGCGCACCAAGTCGCTTTCGTACTCCGCCTTTAACCTGGAGGCTTTTGCCAACATCTGCCGCATCGCCCAGGTCAACGGCATCGATCTGTGGGACGTCCGGGGAAAGACCGGGGCCGCGCTCAACACCATCGTCGACTACCTCACGCCCTATCTCAACGATCCTCACAAATGGAGCAAGCAGCAGATCGCCGATTTTCAGGACGAAAACGCCTACGCCCTGGCCTTCGCCGGCATGGGCCTGAAGAAGCCGGAATACATTGCCTTCTACCGCAAACTCGAGCGTCCCGACGGCCCGTGGTCGAGCCTGGTGGACCTGATGGTGGGCCGCTGGGAAGCCGCTTCGCACCAGACCCGCCACTAGCTGCCGGCTGAGCGCCGGAGACCGACGGCCATATGAAAACCATCATCGAGCCTTTCCGCATCAAGAGCGTCGAGCCGCTCCATCACACCACGCGCGAAGAACGCGAGCGCTACCTCGAACAGGCCGGCTACAATCTCTTCCTCATCCAGGCCGACGATATTCTGATCGACCTCCTGACCGATTCCGGCACTAGCGCCATGTCCACCGGCCAGTGGGCCGGCATGATGCGAGGCGACGAAAGCTATGCCGGCAGCGTAAGCTTTTTCCGCCTCAAGCGCGTGGTGGATTCGCTCACCGGCTTGCGCCACATGATCCCGACCCACCAGGGCCGCGCCGCCGAGCGCATTCTCTTCACCGTCATGTGCAGGCCCGGCCACGTGGTGCCCTCCAATACCCACTTCGATACCACCCGCGCCAATATCGAATTCACCGGCGCGCGCGCCGTCGATCTCCCCATTCCCGAAGCCGCGGATACGCAGGCCCGCCTGGATTTCAAGGGCAACATGGATGTCGCCGCGCTCGAAGCCCTGATCGCCGCCGAAGGCGCCGCGCGCATTCCGCTGGTGATGTTGACCATCACCAACAATTCCGGCGGCGGGCAGCCCGTCTCGCTCGCCAATATCGAAGCCGTCAAAAAGGTCTGCGCCGCGCACGGCATTCCGCTCTACCTGGACGCCTGCCGCTTCGCGGAAAACTCCTGGTTCATCCGCGAGCGCGAGCCCGGCTACGAATCCTGGGAGCCCGCGCAGATCGCCCGCAAGATCTTCTCCTACGCCGATGGCTGCACCTTCTCGGCCAAGAAAGATGCTTTCGCCAACATCGGCGGCTTCCTCTGCACCAATGACGATGTCATCGCGCAGCAGGAGGCGAATCTCCTCATCCTCACCGAAGGCTTCCCCACCTACGGCGGCCTGGCCGGGCGCGATCTCGAAGCCATCGCCATCGGCCTCGAAGAGGTCCTCGATCCCGACTATCTCCGGTACCGCATCGCCTCCACCGGCTATCTCGGCCGCCACATCGCCGACCGCGGCGTTCCGATCGTCGAACCGCCCGGCGGCCACGCTATTTATATCGATGCCGCGCGCATGCTGCCGCACATCCCGCCCGCGCAGTTCCCGGGACAGGCGCTGGCCGTCGAACTCTACCGCCATGCCGGCATTCGCAGCGTGGAAATCGGCAGCCTGATGTTTGGCGATGCCGCGCGGCATGAACTGCTGCGCCTGGCCATACCGCGCCGCGTCTACACCCAGAGCCATATCGATTACGTAGTGGAAGCCATCCTCGAAGTCAACGCGCGCAAGCAGGAGATTCGCGGCCTGGAAATCGTCGAACAGCCTCCGTTTCTGCGCCACTTCAGCGCGCGCTTCCGGCAGCTATAATTGAAGGTCCCCGATGCCCGTCGATTGGTCACTGCTGTGGCTGGGCCTGCGCGTGGCGGGCCTGGCGACGCTGGTTTCGCTGCCTCTGGCGGTGGGACTCGGCTATGCTCTCCGCGACCGGCGCCGCGCGGGAGGCTACGCGTCGTTCGCCCTCGCCTTTCCGCCAACGATTGGTTGCGGTTTTCTGCTCTGCGCCTGGTGGAAACGCCCCTTTGGCTGGGAGTTCGCCGCGTGGGCGGGCGTGGTTTACGCGCTGCCCTTTCTCACGAACGCCGCCCGGAACGCGTTTCTGGGTGTGGCTCCGCAATATCTCGCCGCCGCGCGCACACTGGGCGCCTCCGAATGGCGCGCCTGCTGCGTGGTTGCGCTGCCGCTTGCGTGGCGGCCGATCGCCGGCGCGGCATCGCTCGCCTTCGTGCGCCTGCTTGCCGAATTCGCGATTGTTTTGCTCCTGGAGCGGCGCCTATGACCAGTGTGCGGCTGGCCGCCAAGTTTCCGCGGTTCTCGCTCGATATCGAATTCACCGTTCCTGCGGGCATTACCGCTCTCTACGGCCCGCGCGGTGCCGGCAAAAGCCTCATCCTGGAATTCATTGCCGGCCTTGCAACCCCTGCCGCGGGGCGCGTTTTGCTCGATGACGCCATCCTCTACGATGGCGCCTCGGGAGTTGATCTGCCCGCCCGCTCCCGCCGGATCGGCTATGTGCCCTCTGCGGACTCTCTCTTTCCGCACATGACGGTTCGCGGCAATCTCCGGTTCGCCGCGCGCCGCCTGCCGCGCCTCGAGCGCCACCGCCGGGTCGCCGAAACGCTGGAACGGTTCGAACTCGCCGCCGCCGCAAGCCCCGCGGATCTCACGCCGCCGGAGAGACTCCGCGCCGCCTTCGCCCGTGCCGCCATCGCCGAACCGAAACTGCTCCTGGTCGATGCTCCCGGCGCCGGCGAGACGCTCCTGCGTCCATTCACCTGCCCGATTGTCCTGGTGACGCGCGATCTCGACCTCTCCTGCGCCGCGGCCGCGCAGCTTCTGCTCATCGAAAACGGCCGCATTCTGCAGCGCGGCGCACCGCGCGAAGTGCTCGACCGGCCGGAATCTGTCGAGGCCGCCCGTGTCCTCGGTATTCCCAACATTTTTCGCGGCAGTATCGCCGTGCTCGACCCCGGCCGCAACCTGAGCCGCCTGGAGTTCGAAGGGTTCGCCCTCAACGGCCCCTACATTCGCGGCCATTTTCGCGGCGATCAGGTCTGGGTCGCGATTCCAGCCGAAGCTCTGCGCGTGCACGCCGCCGGCGCTGCCACCGGGCCGAATGCCATCCCGCTCGCCCTCACCAGAGTCTCGCCGCGCGCCCGCACCGTTCGTCTGGAGTTCCAGCACTCGGTCTTCGCCGACCTCTCCTACGAAGAGTACGCCCGCCAGAAGGATAATAAAGATTGGCAGGTCGAGTTTCCGCCCGCCGCCCTGCGCATTTTGTAGTCGCCATCGTAGCGCCGGCGGTCTTGCCGCCGGGTGTTTTTGAATCATGCCCCTTAAACCCCTCGCCGAATACGAACTCCTGGCCGCACAGGCCCACGGCCATCTCTGCGCCGGCCAGATTCTCGGCCTGCGCCTGGCGCTTTACGGCGTCCGCCTGCTGGGCCTCGAGGATCCCGCGGGCGCCGATCGCAAACGCCTCGTCACCTTTGTCGAAATCGACCGCTGCGCCACCGACGCCATCCCCATCGTCACCGGCTGCCGCCTGGGCAAGCGCGCTCTCAAGTTCCGCGATTTCGGCAAAGTCGCCGCCACATTTTGCGATCTCCGGGAAGACCGCGCCGTGCGCGTCGCAGCGCGCGAAAGCGCCAAAACCCGCGCCCGCGAGCTGCACCCCGAAATCGCCGACAAGAATCGCCAGCAGATGGCCGCCTATCGCGAAATGCCGGATGAAGAGCTCTTCCACGCGCAGTGGGTTCGGGTCGTGATCGGCCCTCAGGATCTGCCCGGTTTCCAGGGGCAGCGCGTGGTCTGCGCCGAGTGCGGGGAGGCCGTCAGTTTCCAAAGAGAAGTGATCCGCGGCGGGCGCGTCCTCTGCCGCTCCTGCGCCGGCGAGCGCTACTATGAGCCGCTGGCATGATCCGCTATTACATTACCGATCGCCACGCGGCCGGCGGCGCCGATGCCCTCATGACCTACATCGCGCGCGCCCTGGAAAGCGGCATCGAGCGCATCCAGATCCGCGAGAAGGATCTCGCCGCGCGCGACCTCTGCCAACTGGTGCGCTGCGCCCTCCGGCTTCCCAATCCGCACCGCTCGCAAATTCTCGTCAACGGCCGCGCCGATATCGCCCTCGCCTGCGGTGCGCACGGCGTGCACCTGCCGGCTGGTTCCATTGCGCCTTCGGCCTTGCGCGCAATTGTCCCGCCCGGGTTTGTGATCGGCGTTTCGACGCACTCGGTGCAGGAGGTACGCGCAGCCCAGGCCGAAGGCGCGGATTTCGCCGTCTTCGGCCCGGTCTTCTTCACACCGTCAAAAGCCGTTTATGGGGAGCCGCAGGGTCTGGGTCGCCTGAAGGAAGCCGCACGATCCGTGGACGTCCCCGTCCTGGCCCTGGGCGGCATCAACCCGAACAACGCCGCCCAATGCCTGGCCGCCGGGGCCGCCGGAATCGCCGGTATCACCATGTTCCAAAGGTAAGACGGGCCGCGACCGGCCGTCCTAGTTGTAGTGATTCGCGTTGATCTCCGCGAACCCTGCCAGCTCGGCCGGCAGTTCATCCAGCGTATAAATCGAATTCGTCGGACAAACCGGTACGCACGCGCCGCAATCGATGCAATCGTTCGGATTCACATACAGGTGAGGCACATCGGCGAAACCGGTTTCGTCCTGCTTGGGGTGAATGCAGTCTACCGGGCAGGCCTGCACGCACAATTCGTCTTTGGTACAGCTATCGGTAATTACGTATGCCATATACCCCACCCGAAGCAATTCCCGTGCCACGCAAGGCCGCGCCCAAGTAGTAGAAAACAAGAGGTGAAACTCGACAATACTGCGCGGGGACTGGGTTTTAGCGCGCACTCGCCCTTCCCCTGTTGGTTTCTTCGCGCGAAACGCTACACTAGCCTTGATGCGATTAGAAACCCGCGCCGTGCACGCCGGGCGGCCCGTCGATCCCGCCACCGGCGCCGTCACCACGCCTATTCATCTTTCGACTACCTTCGAAAGAAGCCCCGAGGGCGAATATCCTCTCGGCTTCAGCTACTCGCGAGAAAGCAATCCCAACCGCAGAGCGCTGGAAGAGTGCCTGGCTGAAATCGAAGGCGGCAAGGATGCCCTGGTCTTCTCCTCCGGTCTTGCCGTCGCCGCCGCCGTCGTGCAGGGCCTCGAACCCGGCGACCACATTCTTGCGCCCGACGACGTCTATTGGGGGCTGCGCAACGTCATCGGCAAGGTCTTCGGCAAGGCGCAGCTGGAAACCACTTACGTGGACATGAGCCGTCCCGCCGACGTGCGCGCCGCCATCCGCCCCAACACCCGGCTCCTCTGGCTCGAAACCCCCTCCAATCCGTTGATGAAGATCACCGATCTCGCGGCCATCGCATCCCTCGCCCGCGAAGCCGGCCCCAACATCGTCACCGTTTGCGACGGCACGTTCGCAACGCCCGTGCTGCAGCACCCGCTCGATTGCGGCATCGATATGGTGGCCCACTCCACCACCAAGTACATCAGCGGCCACAGTGACGTCGTGGGCGGCGTCCTCATCACCCGCTACGACAACTACCTCTTCGAACGCGCCCGCACGGCCCAGAAATACGGCGGCGCCGTGCCCTCGCCGTTCGACTGCTGGCTCACCCTGCGCGGTATCGATACCCTCCCTTATCGCGTGCGCGCGCACTCCGCCAATGCCGCCCGCCTGGCCGTGTGGCTGGCTGCCCATCCCCTGGTCGAGCGTGTCCATTATCCGGGACTGCCGCAGCATCCCGGCCACGCCATTGCCGCCCGCCAGATGTCCGATTTCGGAGGCATGCTCTCGTTTGAGGTGCACGGCGGCCGGGAAGCCGCCATGGGGGTAGTCGCCCGGTGCCGGCTCTTCATTCGCGCCACCAGCCTGGGCGGCGCCCACAGCCTGATCGAGCATCGCGCCTCCGTGGAGGGTCCGCAGAGCCGCACGCCGCAAAGCCTGATCCGCGTTTCCGTAGGCCTCGAGCATCCCGACGATCTCATTGCCGATCTCGAGCAGGCCATGGCATCCGCGACTGCATAAAAAAACCGGGCGTCAGGGGAGACGCCCGGTTGAGAAGATTCCTGAATGCCGCTTCGGAGATCAGCGGATTTCAGGAGTGGAGGAGCCTTGCAGAAAATCCAGGCTTTACGCCAGCAATCCGCCGTGTCCCAGGCAGGCCACTTCCCACCCGGTCACGTGATAGCGCGCCAGTAGCGGCGGCAGTACCAGATCCACAACATTCGGTTTGGCGGAGCGGAAGCAGCCGGGAGCCGAGATAATCGGCACCTCGTCTTTGTACGCCAGCAGCAGCAGGTTGCCAGGTTCGACGGGCGCCAGGAAGCGTTCGACTGCACCGCCCACGCGCATCATCGCCTGTCCGATCACGTCCTCCGGACCGGCGGGAGCGGTGGTCGAAGCCACCATGATCACACAGGGTTTGGAGCGCAGAAGATGCTGCAGGCAGCGCGCCACGGAGTTCTCATCCTCGGTGCAGGCCAAAACGAAATTGGCGTTGACGCCGAACCGCTCCAGCCGCTGCCGCATGATGTTCTCGAAAAGCTGCCGTGCGCGTTCCCCACTGATCGGGTCGGTGTAGAGAACTCCAACACTCGGGGCGCGGACCGGGCGGGCCTGCAGGATCGGCCCCCGCTCTTTCAGGATTCCGATCAGGGCTTCCAACTGTTCCTTGGCGACGGCGAAGGGTGCGCTTTTCACCGTGGCGATGCGCTGTCCGGCCACCGCATAGGAGAAGTTCAGGGAGGTGGCGATCACTACGCTGGCAGTGCTGTTGATGGCGCGCAGCAACTCGTCATCCACCAGCACGCAGCAGTTTTCCGTGGCCAGCAGGTTAGCGCGGCCACCAGCGGCCAGACGAATCTCGAAACTGCCGCAACCCATTTCGCTGGCTACCTGGCAGACGGCATCGTCTTCCCCAACTTCACCATCTTCCAGTTCGGTGACCCATATGGTCTCCATGCCCTCGGATTCCAGCACCCGCACGTCTTCTTCGCTGATTACGTGGCCTTTAGCGAGTAATTTCTTTCCCCCGGGCCGGAACACCGTACAACACAGGATCCGACCAGTGGAGGATTTGACATCGACGGTCTGAGCTTTCATTTTGGCGCCTCTCTGCGTGACGGAACTTGAATTTAAGGCTTGTTTGTCCTTAAAAATGATTCTACATCCGGAATATGACGGGAAAAGCCTCAATTTGCGGGGTCTTTTGTGGGGACCGTTGCGAGTCCCTACTTTGGGGGTATTTCCTACAGCGCGCGGGGTGTCGGGATCTGGATCAATTGATCTTCGCCCGCGGCGGCCGACTGTCCCCAGATCTCCGGCTGCGATTCGGCCCAATGCTGCGGCCGCAAAATACGCAAAACCGCAATCTCATCGCAGGCCTGAAACTTCGGGCAGCGCAGGCAATCCTTCCATGCTTTCAGGGGAAGCGCACCGCGCTCGACCACGTGAAACCCGACTTTGTTGAAAAATTCAACAACATATGTAAACGCGAAGACGGCGTCGAGTTCATAAGCTTCCGCCTCGCGCACCAGCCCCTCCACCAGCAGGCGCCCCACGCCCTTCGTCTTGGCGCTCTCATCCACGGCGAGGGAGCGAATTTCGGCCACCGTGGGACTGTAGAAATGCAGCGCACCACAGCCCAGGAGCTGGCCGCCCTGCTTCACCACCACAAAATCGCGAATAGCTTCGGAGAGCTCGAATTCCGTGCGCGGCAGCATGATGCCCCTGGCGGCATAGCCGTTGATCAGGTTCAGGATGAGCGGGATGTCGTGCATCCGCGCCTTGCGCGCGCTGAGGTTCAGCCCCGGCAGTGTGACTTCCACGAATGCATCCGCGTGCAGACCGCTGATCATGCGGCAACCTCCTCGATCACCATCCGGGTGCCCACCTCTTCACCCGCCAGGAGCCGATCCAGAATTCCCGCCCGAGCGCCCGGCGCGATGCGCACCTGTCCGACGCCGCCGCGCAGCGCCTCCAGCGCGGCATTCAACTTGGCCTGCATGCCTCCGGTGGCGATGCCTTCCGCGATGAGCCTTTCGCTCTCCGGAGCGCTGAGCAGCGGCCGCACGCGGCGCGAGCCGTCCAGCACGCCTTCGACATCGGTCAGAAAAATGAGCTGCCGGGCTTCGAACGCCGCCGCGCAGGCAACCGCCATCTGATCGGCATTGACGTTGTACACATTCCCTTGGCGATCGCCGGCCACACAGGCCACTACCGGAACGAAGCCATTTGCCGCCAGCAGATCGAGCAGCGCCGGGTTTGACCGCGTCACGCGCCCCACCGCTCCCAATGCCGGATCCAGCTGCTCGGCCTCCGCCAGAAAGGCATCGATGCCCGAAAGCCCGACCGCCAGCGCCCCGGCGCGATTCAGGCTGGCGACCAGTTCGTGATTCACACTGCCCGCAAACACCTTCAGCACCGCATCCAGCGTTTCCGGCGTGGTCACGCGCAGCCCGCCCACGAAGCGGCTCTGGATGCCGCGTTCCGCCAGGTAGCGCGTCATCTGCTTGCCGCCGCCGTGAACCACCGCGACCTCATACCCTCGCGCGCGCGCCGCCGCGATCTGCGCCGCGAGCCGGTCGCGCGATTCTGCCGCATCCAGCAGCGTGCCGCCGAGCTTGACCAGGATCTTCACAGCAGCCCCTCGGTCTCGGCGAATCCTAGCATGAGATTCATGTTCTGCACCGCCTGCCCGGCAGCCCCTTTCACCAGGTTATCGATGGCGCTGACGACCACCGCGCGGCCCGTGGCGGCGTCCAGAGTCACGCCGATATCGCAGAAGTTCGTGCGCGCCACGGCATGCAGATTGGGCAACCTGCCGGGATTGTACAGGCGGATGAAGGCTTCGCCGGCGTAACGCTTTTCGTAAATCGCGAGCAACTCCTCCGCGCTTCCGACGCCCGCCGCGCGCAAGTAAATCGTTTCCAGAATACCGCGATCGAGCGGCAGAAGCTGCGCTGTGAAGCTGAATTCCCGCTCTTCGAGTCCCGATACCAGCAGCACTTCCGGCACGTGCCGGTGTTTGAGAATCGAGTATGCCGAAAAGTTGCCGGTGACTTCGCAGAAGCTGTTCGCGAGCGTGGCCTTCCGCCCCGCCCCGCTGACGCCGCTTTTGGCGTCGCACACGATGCCGGCGCTGCGGTCGACCGCTCCCGCTTCGAGGAGCGGCCGGATGGCCAGGTTCGCCGCCGTCGGGTAGCAGCCTGGGTTCGAAACCAGCCGCGCCGCGGGGATGCGTTCCCGGCAGAACTCCGGCAGCCCGTAAGCCGCTTCGGCAAGCAGCGCCGGCTGTGTGTGCACCGCCCCATACCAGGCGGCGTACCGCTCCGGCGTGCGCAGGCGAAAGGCCCCGCTCAAGTCCACCACGCGGACGCCCGCCGCCAGGAGCGCCGGGACAAGTTCCATCGAGACATCCGCCGCGGTAGCCAGGAGAACGAGCGGAATCCCTTTCTCATGAATAGCTTGCGGGTCGAATGGCAGCCGTTCCGGCAGGTGCGCCCCGCAGATCGCCGGCCCCCCCGCCGGCTCCCGATGATCGAGCAGAACCGGCCGTACTCGCGGATGCCGCGCCAGAATATGGACTAGTTCCGCGCCGCTATAGCCGCTATGACCGACGATGCCGATGGGGGTGTGCATGATTGAATATTCGAAGCTATGAATAATTATACTACAACCGAACCGGGGTAGTGTCCTAATGTCGTGTTGGTTAAATATTCATACGTGACCGGCTGGCGTAAACCAGGTAAGATAGAGTTCAGTAGGGCGACTCAGAAGTTCTGTGTCGCTCCTGCTGCCCGCCATCTTGTCGCGGTCCTGATCTGCACAAATTTCGGTGCGGAAGGGGCCGAAGGCTATCTCTAGCCCGACACTTCTCCTGGGTAGGTGTGATTCTCCGGGGCGGAGCTTTGCCTCCTCCCGGTGAGTGCATCCCTGCTGCGGGAAGTGGCGATAACAGATCGTGCGACAGCTGGACCGGACCGCCGATGACTGCGGCCCGGCTCCAAACAATTAACCGACGACTCTCAGAGGCCACAAACCGAAAGAATCGTCCAACCGGATCATGTGAGTGATTCACACGCCCTACGTGTATTTGAACACCTCTGGGCGTCGTGGGTCAATTTCGTTGGTCCTTCCCAAAAGGTGTTCAATGAAAATAAGAATCAGAACTACGAAGCACTATCGGATCATAATCAGGATCAAGCCGGATGGCACGACCGAAATTCTGATCGAGCCAGTCTAATGTTCAATCCTTCTTAGCCTTGGCCCTCGCCTTCGCCCAGCGGGCCTGTACAGCCCTGCGGGCGCTCTCACTGCGCTCCCCCTCGGTCATCATCGAGGCGCGAGCCGCGCCGCCCTTTTTGCCGCCCTTCTTGCCGATCTTTGCAAAGTATTCTCGAAGCTCGCTCGGAAGTCTTTTGGCCATGACTCAATATTATACGTAAGCGGCTCATGAAAGCAACTGATTTGTTCTTGCTATACGTAAGCCGCTCACGTATAATAAAACTGTGAAGAACAAAGCCCCGATAACGGCTGGAACCGCTACCGGGGCTGAAATCCGCACAGCCGAAGCCGTACGAACCCTTCAATTCGATTATCCGGCTTCTGGCTGCGCTCCACAAGGAGATTTCAGCCGTGACGTGCCACAACTGCCGGATCGAATGTGCCAAAGCTGGCAAGCGCCCCGATGGGCTCCAGCGCTACCGCTGCGCCCAATGCGGCAAAACCTTCAGTGACCGTAAAGACTTCGGCGTAATCGGCCACAAGCAGGCCGACGAAGCCTCAAGCCTCCTCGCCCTGCAACTGCTCTGCGAGGGCAATAGTATTCGCAGCGCCAGTCGCATCACGGGTCTTCATCGCGATACCATCATGCGCCTGGTTGTGATGGCTGGGGAGCGCTGCGAAGCACTGCTGTCACGGATGGTGCGGGACGTTCCCGTGCATGACGTTCAGGCCGACGAGATCTGGACGTACTGCGGCAAGAAGGAAAGCCACAAGCGCCACGGCGATACGCCGTACGTTGGCGATGCGTGGTGCTACATTGGGATCGAACGGAGTACAAAACTGGTTCTGGCATTTGAGTTGGGGAAGCGCACCGTGACTTCCGCAACGCGATTCATTACGAAGCTAGCTGCCGCCACGCACGCGGACCAGCGCTTTCAACTCACCACGGACGGTCTGAACGCTTATCCGTACCCTGTCGGCAATATCCTTGGGGATCGCGTGGACTACGCGCAACTTATCAAAATTTACAATCAGGAAACGCCGGAAGACATTCGCCGCTACAGCCCCGCACGGCTGGCCGAAACGCACGCCACGCCCATCTATGGAGACCCAGACGAAGCCAAGATTTGCACGTCCCATATCGAACGCCAGAATGGAAGCCTGCGCCAGTGGTGCAAGCGGCTCACGCGGTTGACCTACGCCTTTAGCAAGAAGTGGGAAAACCTACGCGCGGCGCTGGCGTTGCACTTCGCCTTTTATAATTTCTGCCGGGTTCATCGCACGATCCGCTGCACGCCTGCGATGGCGGCGGGTATCACGTCGCGCGTCTGGACGCTGGCGGATTTGTTGGCATAGACACCAGCAGTGTGCTGGCGGTAAGATTGGGCGAAGTAATCCAGGACCTTCGGATTAGGCTGCCACTTTCGGGAACGGCTGGTACCCGGTTCTGAAAGCGCAAGGCGCGGCCTGATTGGAGTGTATCACGAACCGCCCTGGAGCGACACACCGGATTATCCGCATGTTTAATCCATGGGAATGGTTGAAGTTGCTTTATGAAACTGCTGGGCACAAGCATCCTGCACTGTCGGCCTGCGGAATTGTCGCTATTTTCGCGCTGTGCGGTTTATTGGTCTGGTGGAGGCTCGATTCGCAATATCGGAAAGATCATCCGATCATAGTTGCCGCCGCCCCGCTTATGCAACCACCAGCGCTCCCGACCCTTCCCACTCCTAAGATCTCAGAGAAGCAGTCTCCCGTGCCTTCGCCTACCGGAACGAAACACCATACGGAATCCAAACTGGAGGGTGATCCAGTGGAACAACGCAGAAAAGACGATACCCCTTCTCGTACGGGAGGTATCACCATCGGCCCAAATAGCCCAGTTTCCAACAGCACGATCAACACCGGGACCATCTATACTGGACCACCAAAACCGCGCGTCTTGACTACCGAGGAGCAACAGAGGGCGAAGCAGGAATTGCTAGTGGCCCCTTCAGAACTCCGAATGATCTGCGTCGGCCAAGGTTGCCAAACCGCCAACTCACTTATGCCAGTATTTTCTGCTGCCGGCTGGATGGTACACCAATCCGCTATTGGAACGTACAGTTCCGTTAGCGTAGGGCCTTCCGGGGCTACAACAGACTCTCGCAGCGGCGTTCGCCTTATGGAGAAGGGCGCCGATCCACACGCGGTAGCCGCTCTAAAGTCAGCCCTGGATGCAGTCGGTATCGCATTCAAGTCCGTCCCGTGGATCCCTATGGGGCCGAGGCCCCCAGCGTCTGGAATTATTCTTTTCCTCGGGATCCCGGAATAATCCCCAACACAACGTTGGGACACTACCCGAACCGGGGTGGTGGGCGCATCGGATTCGGAGGTGAATCGCCCCTTCCAGACGTTTGATGGTGTTGATTTGCACCCTTCTTGCTGATCGCATCTTTGTTCGCGCGCACCCAAGTAGTCAGGCCAGAAGCTACTGCGGGAGTCGTCCGCAATGACCGATGCACGCGGCAGAAATTGTAGTACGCGAAATGGAGCGCTAGGGCCCGCTGGGCCAGATGGCGGAAATCATCAATCAGGCCAGTCGTGAAATGCCCGAGGCGGAATTCCTAAAAATGCGTGACGACCTGATGAGAACGCATCAACTGTTCGCCGACTCCCTGAAGCGCGATCACGGCTACAGCGTTCCGGGTAACGATCCAGACACACCGAACTGAACCCGCCCCATCACCCCAACGTTCCACCACTACCTCGAACCGGACTCTCCGGCGGCTCTGAACCCCCCATCCGCGCCTCCACTCCCTGCCTGAAAGTGGGTGGGGACCCGCATGCGGGTAGATGTGGGGGCGGGAGCGAGGCTGTTAGACTTCGGATAGTTTGGATACACCACGCTATTACCCGGGATGCGCCGCCTGCGCCGCACTGTGGGACGAATATTCGGCTGTTACGCGCGAGCACTTTCGCCTGGAAAACAAGCTGGAGCTGGCGAGTCTCGAGCACGACGACCGGACCGCCGTCGAGTTGCGGCCCCTGGTGTTGACGGTCTCGCGGAGCCGCAGCGAATTGCGCGAGCGGATGGCCCGGCATCTCGAAGATGTACATCCGGTCGGCGATGCGGCCGCCCGCCACTAACTCCCGGGCTTCTCAATTCTCCGTAATCGAACGTTGCGCCAGTTCGCCGAAGAGCGGCAGCGAGTAGGCCTCTTCGTGCGAGGCCTTCACAATCATGAAAATCGACATGGCGAGGAGTACCGCTTTGACAATCGTGTCGAGAGGCACGTGCGGGCCCCCGCCGGCGCCCCAGTTCATCCAGACGATGGGGCGCAGCACCCAATCCGCCATCAGCCACGCCACGAACAGGTACAGACCCTGGAAGGCATGGAAGCGGACAGCGCGGTTCTGGCGGAACTTCTGCGACGCCAGCACTACAATCGCGGCGATCCACCCTACCGCCGGGACGTAGCAGAGAATCGACGCGGTGCGCGGGGTGATGCCGGACAAGGGATCGACCGGGGCCTGTGGCTTCGGCGCAATCGGCTGGCGCGCGCCGCACCGGCTGCAAAACACGTCATCGGCCGAGACCTGGTTTCCGCATTGGCTGCAAAACGGCATCTATGTACAATTACGAACTTCGTGGGCGATGTGTTCCGGCGATTCCCTCCCGCCGGGGCCATGATACCATTTCGCCATGAGAGCGCTCCGGTGCGGCATCCTGCTGCTCGTATGCGCGGCAGAGCTGCCCGCCGCCAAAGACTTGCGGATCTATGCGATCGACGTGGAAGGCGGCCAGGCGACGCTCTTTGTCAGCCCGTCGGGGCAGACGATGCTGGTGGATGCGGGGTGGGAGGGCTTTAATCACCGCGACGCCGGGCGGATCGCCGCCGCAGCCAAGGCCGCGGGCGTCAAAAAGATCGATTACCTGGTGATCACTCTGTTCCATCGCGAGCACGTGGGCGGCGTGCAGGACCTGAGCCGGAAGATGCCGATTCTCAATTTCGTGGACCACGGCGCTCAGACCGAAACCGGCAAGGACGCCGAAATTCTGTTCAACGAGTACAGCGCGTTTCGCGACAAGGGCAACCACATCGTGGTCAAGCCGGGCGACACGATTCCCATCAAGGGGCTGGACGTCAAAGTGCTCTCGGCCGGCGGAAAGGTAATCGAATCTCCCCTGGCGGGCGCTGGGCAGGCCAACCCGGATTGCGCCGGCTATGCGCGGCCGCCCGAGGACCGCACCGAGAATGGACAGACCGTAGGTCTGTTGATCACCTTCGGCCAGTTCCGCATGCTCGATTTGAGCGACCTCTCGAAAGACCGCGAGTACGACCTGACTTGCCCGATTGACAAGATCGGTCCGGTGGACCTGTTCCTGGTCTCGCACCACGGCAGCCGCACCGCGAATTCGCCGGCGTTCGTACACGCCGTCGAACCGCGCGTGGCCATTATGAACAACGGCCCGAACCGCGGCGGCGATCCGGAGGTCTGGCAGACGCTTCACGATACGCGCGGCCTGGCGGACATCTGGCAGCTTCACTACACCGTGACCACCGACAAAGCCCACAACGCGCCCGACACCTTCATCGCCAACGTGGATGCGCAGTGCCAGGGAAACTGGATCCGCATCACGGCGCTGCAGAACGGCGATTTCACGGTCTATAACAGCCGCAACAGGTACGAAAAGACGTATACGAAGAGGTAGGGGCGCGTTCCCTTTATTGCGACCCGCCGCCCTTTTTCGTGTCGGCCGGCGGTTTCTTTTCCTGCCCCGGCAGCACCGTCTCCTTGGTCTTCTCGTCGGGGACGGGCGGGGAATCCACGTCGTCAAAACTGACTGAGGAGTCGGCCGAGTACTTGCGGTAGATTTTGAATTCCTTATCGTTGCGCGTCACGTAATCGCCCAGGCTGGCGAGCACCTGGGCCTTCAGGGGCAGCAGGAAGGTGTGGCCGGAGATCTCGGTGTAGTCGTAATCCAGCGTGTCCTTGGCGCTCTTGACGGGGAAATCGGGCGGAATCTGTTCCGCCTGCACGGTCACACGCAGCACTACGTGGGTTTGGGGATCCACTTCCACCAGGCCGCTGTAGGCAGTGATAATGCTGCGGCCGCCATCGACCACGAGGTGGTACTGCGAACGCTCGCGGCTCACGTTATAGCGGAACGCCATCACGATGGTGCCGCGCAGTTTGCCCCAGTGGTCCCATTCAAAGTGGGCTTCGGTGGTGGGCTCGAAAATCTCCTTCAGCATGCTGCCGAAATCGCCGAAGGATTGCGATCCGCCCACGGACTTGATGTCCTGGCTGGTGGGTGTGCTGTTGTGCAGAATGAGCTTGTAGTCTTCCTTCTGGTCGAAATAGCTCAACCGCACGGTCAACTGGTCCATTTTCTGCCAGCGGGGGTCGTCCGTGGCCGCACCGCCGTATTTGGTGCCGGGCGCGGCCGCGGCATAGCGGTTGGTCACTTCGGTGCAAATGAAGTCCGGCAGATTGGCGGTGTAGGCGAGGGCATACTCCCGCACGTCGTTCAGCACCGCGGCCTGATCTTCGCTGCTGGGCGGGGGCATGGGCTTGGGCGGCGGCGCCACCACGATTGCGACCGCGGCCTTTTCACTCTCCGATTCGTCGCGCAGCCGGCGCAGGGCCTCCAGCGTCTTGGGCCCGACCTTCACTTCGCTCTGAATCTCTTCAATTGTGCGATCGTCGAGTTTATCGGTGAGTTTTACCCCCCGCAAAAACTTGGCGATCTGCTGGTCGGTGTATTTGAATTCCTTGGAGTTCTGGGCGTCCCTGAGGAACAGCTCCAGTTTCGCTACAGACAGGGTCTGGCCCATCGCGAGTCCACAGAACGCGAGGAACCCAGCCAGAAAACACGAACGCATGTCCCTATTTTCGCATGACCCCGGGGGCCGCAGGGCTATTCCTGATGCAGAGCCTCCATGGGGTCGATGCGCGCCGCCCGGCGGGCCGGAACGTAGTTGGCCGCAGCCGCCACGGCCAGCAACAGGAAGGCGACTCCGGCGATGACGGCGGGGTCCAGCGGCGCCACGCCGAACAGGAGCGCGCGCAGCCCCGAAGCCAAGAGCGCGGCGCCCGCGAGGCCCGCCGCGATACCCAGAGCCACGGTCGCGATCCCATCGCGGATGACCAGGCGTTCGAGTTGCCGCGGCGAACAGCCCAGCGCCATGCGCAGGCCGAATTCGCGCTTCCTCTGGGCTACCCCATAGGAAACCACGCCATGCACTCCCAGCGCCGCCAGCAGCACGGAAATGGCCGCAAAAATCGCCAGCAGCACGGCGGAGATACGCGGTGCGCTATCGGCCAGCGAGAGGTAATCATCCATACTGCGGATTTGAAACACCGGCTGGTTGCGATCCACGCTCCACACGGCCTGCTTTACGGCCTTTACTACCGCGGAAGTGTCCATGGTCGAGCGCACGGCCAGCGCCATGGCCCTGTTGGGCATCTGTTCGAACGGCGCGTAGATGGTGGGCTCAGGCAGCTTTTCCAGGCCGTAATGGTGCACGGGTCCCACAATCCCCACGATCTGTCGGTACACGCCCCAAAGCTGCATCCGCCGGCCCAGGGGATCCTGGTGCGGCCAATATTGGTGTGCCAGGGTTTCATCGATCAGAATCACCGGTGGTGCGTCCGGGCCGTCGCGATCGGAAAGCAGCCGGCCGTGCAGCAAGGCGATTCCCATAGTCGTCAGGTACCGCGGGCTGATGCGCCGGAAATCGGCGACCAGCGACTGGTCCGGCGGCAGAGGCCGGTTCTCGATGGTGAAATACTCGCGGTCGTTCTGCTCGCCAAGGGGCAGCACGTCGCTCAGTCCGGCGGACTGAATCCCGGGGATCTCCTCCACGCGATCGATGACGCGCCGGTAGAAGGCGGCCTGCTCGCGGTCGCTCTTGTAGAGGTTGTCGGTGGGCAGGCGCATGCGAAAAGTCAGTACATGGTCGGGCCGGATTCCGGGATCCACGTGCTGCAGATTCACGAAGCTCTTCATGGCGAGGCCTGCTCCCAAAAGCAGCATGGTGGCGAGCGCGGCTTCACCGGCCACCAGAAAGCCCCAGACGCGCGCGCGGCCCGCGGAAGAGGAAGACGTGCGGCCGCCGGCCTTCAGGGCTTCGTGGAGATCCTGGCGCGCGACGTATAGCGCCGGAATCAGCCCGAAGATGAGCGAGGCGGCCACTGAGACGATGAGCGCGAATGCCAGCGCGCGGCCGTCCACGCCGACAGCAGGGCGCACGATTTCGGCGCCGGCTTCCGCCATGGGAAGGGTTGCCGGAAGAGCCGCGTTCAGAAGATCGACTCCCCAAACGGCCACGAAGACTCCCAGCGCGCCTCCCAGCAGGCTCAGCAGCAGGCTTTCACTGAGGATCTGGCTCATCAGCCGCGCGCGGCCCGCCCCGAGAGCGGCGCGAACGGCCATTTCGCCGCGTCGCCCGGTGACGCGCGCCAATAGCAGGCTTGCGACGTTCACGCAGGCCAGCAGCAGGAGAAGCCCGACTGCCCCAAGGAGCAGCAGCAAGGCGGGCCGGATATACGCGAATAGCGCCTGTTTCATCCCCACCACGGTGACATCCCAGCCGGCCAGCCGCGGTGTCCGGGCATCGATGCGCCGCGCGACGGCGCTCAATTCCACCTGGGCGCGGGCGATGGTCACTCCGGGCTTGAGCCGCGCGATGACGCCGAAATCGTGGGCCACGCGTTCCTTGGCGCGCAATTCGGCATACGGCCAGGGTACGAAGAGATCGCAGGGCATCGGCTGCCAGAAATCCGGCGAGAGCACACCGATGACGGTGTACGGTTCGCTGTTCAGGATGAAGGTTTTCCCGATGACGCCCGGGTCCGCGCCGAAACGCCGCTTCCAGAAGCCGTTGGTCAGGACCGCGACGGGGTACCGCGCTTTGCCGGCTCCCTCCTTCGCGGTGAAGTCGCGGCCCAGGACGGTGTGCGCGCCCAGCATAGAAAGGAAATTCACCGTGACGCGGAGGCCGGTGATCTGCTCGGGTTCGCCGCCGCCCGTCAGAGTGCCGGTGCCGACTTCGAGCAGCGCCATCTCCTCGAAGGATTGGCTCTGTCCCTTCCAATCGAGGAAATTCGGTCCCGAGGGCCCCTCGCGCTGGACGCCGTCCTTGAGGTCGGTCTCCCAGATGAGGGCCAGGCGATCGGCGCCGGGATACGGCAGCGGACGCAGCACCACGGCATTGACCACGCTGAAAATCGCCGTGTTGGCTCCGATACCGAGCGCCAGCACCAGTACTGCCACGACACTGAAACCGGGCATTTTCCGGAGAGTGCGCACAGCGTGCCGGAGGTCCCTCAGGAAGGTGAGCATCGCATGGCAAGGCGCAACCCTCGGGCCGTTCGGCAGGCGGCGCAAGTGGTTGAACCGATTCGGTTCGGGGTGCCGGGGGCGGAGCCGCGACTGTCCGCTATCGAGACCGGCGCGTCCGGTTTTGCGCGCCGCTCAGGGGTGGCCGGTGCACTCTTTCAAGGTCTTGTTCTTAGGGTCCGTGCAATCGGTCTTGGGCAGATCGAAGGTTACCGACGTATCGGCAGAATACTTGTTGTAGCCGACGAAGTGTTTCTCGTTGCGGCTCATCATGCCTTCACCGGTCATTACGATCCGGGCTTCGAGCGGCAGAAGAAATTGCCTGCCGGAGATCTCCTGGTAATCGTAATCCAGCACGTCGGAGGCGCTCTGCACGGGAAAATCGGGTGGAATATCCTCGGCCACTACCGAAACCTGGAGAACCTTATGGCTTTCTGCTTCGACCTGAACGGTGCCATGGTAGGCGGTCGTGATGAAACGGCCGTTATCGGTGAAGATCTGGTAGCGCGAATTCTCCAGCGCCACGCGAAAGCGAAATACCAGGGTGGTGTAGCGGCCGCGCAGCCGGTTCCACTTCTCAAAAGTAAACTCGGCATGGCTGCTGGGTTCGAAAATCTGGCGCAGCATCGACCCGAAATCGCCAAAAGACTGCGCGCCGCCGAAGCTTTTCAGATCGCGCCCGGCAACCGGGCGGTTGTTGTACAGGAAAGGCTTGTAATCCTCCTTCTGCTCGAAATAGGTGAGCCGTTTGTCGAGTTCATCCACCTGGCGCCAGTCGGGCTCGGCGGACTGGCGCGCCTGCCAGCGAATCTCTTTTTCGATGCAGAGGAAATCCGGCAGATTGGCGCTGTAGGCCAGCGCATAGTTCTGCACATCGTTGAGAATGGCCTTCTGCTCCTCCGGAGACGGCGCGGGCCGGGATGGGATGGCCTCGGGGATCGCCCGCGGCGGCGGGGCGGGCAGACTTTGGCTTCGATCGCGCAACTGGCGGAGGGCCGCCACCGTCTGTGGTCCCAGATGAAACTGCCCCGCCCACGACTCGAGGGTCGTGTCGTCCAGCCGCTCGCTGAGCCGCGTCTGTTTGAGGAACGCGGCGACTTGTTTATCGGGGTGGTGAAATTGGGTTTCGGAGTCGAGAAACTGATTGAGCTGCGCGATCGTCAGCCCGCGGTTCTGTGCGGCGCATGGCAGGCAGAGGGCCAAAACGACTGCCAACAGCCGCGCGCGCATGACTCATTCTCGCACGCGCGGTTCCGTCCGGTATGGCCGGCGAGACGATGGCCACCCGGGCCTGGTTAGTGGACGATCTGAAGCAGGCGGTTCCAGCGGACCCGGCCGCGTGTGTGAAGCGCCCCAACATCGGAGTCCGGCCGGTCGACGGAGTTGTAGATGAGGATGGGCCTGCCGAAGACCGCAGCGGCATCGACGAATCCGAAATAGCGGCTGTCGAGGGAGTCATCGCGGTTGTCACCCATCACGAAATACTTGCCGGCAGGCACCACAACCTCGCCGTTGAGCACGTGCGAAGCGAGCATATCCTGGGCGCCCGGCTGCAGAGAAACGTTGGGCTCGCTGGGGAAGTTATCGCGGTAAGAATCGACGTATGTCGTCCGATGAATCGCGAAAGGCTCGATTGCCGGAGCGCCGTTCCGGTAGAGGATCTTGTTCACGATGCGGAGGCGGTCGCCGGGCACGCCAACGATTCGCTTGATCGCGTTTTCGCGCGGATCGGCGGGATACGAGAAGACAACCACATCTCCGCGGCGGGCAGCCGGTTTCGGCCAGCGCTGTACCAGTATGGAATCACCGACAAGCAGAGTGTTCTCCATGGAAGCGGATGGCATCGAGTAAGCCTGGAGAAAGAACCAGGGCGCAATGACGAGGACGGAGACGGCGATCCAGGGATATGGCCGCCCGGAATTGCCGGCGACGCGCGCGAGCGATCGGGCGGCAAACAGGAACAGACCGACAAGAAGCAGGCCGAGGACCACGGTCGCAATCAGGTTGACCCGATCAGCCGGTTGCAGCGTAGTGCGCAGACTAAGGAACAAAAACAGCACGATGCCGGAGAATTGGTAGAGGGCAAATCCGCGGGCGCTCCAGACAGTGCGGCGGAGGATGCCGATGCCCGCCGCGAGAGGGACCAAAGCCAGGGGCAGGGCGACGAACATCTGGCCCGAGATCGCAGTGAAGAGCAAGTAACCCGAATTCAGGAAGGCGAAAGCCGCGGCGAGCCATGCGACCTTGGGAAAAGGCGGGCGAGTCAGGGCGGATTCCATGGGTCAACCAGTATAGCTTCCCGCAAGCCAGGCCAGGAACCGGCCGGCGGGGTTCAACTGGTCCAGGAGCGGGCTAATTCTGCCAGAAGCAAATCATCGTGTAGGGCGCCACAAAGCCGTACAGCGCGTTGTACGAGGTCATGCCGACATCCATCCGGTTGGGACCCCCATTTTAGTCTTATAGGCGTCGATGAACTTCTTGATATTTTCCTGCCTCTTGCTCGTGCAATCGCCGACCCACTTCTCCACTGCGTCGGCCACTCCACGGCCTGCGATGTTACGGCCTGCCTCCAGCCAACGCAGCGAAAATACGACGGGCTAAGTGTTTCCTGATCGGGCGGCGCCGGCGAGAAGATCGCCGGCGGTGGCAGCGGGGCTGTCAGCCGGCGGCGACCGGGGGCGTGGGGGAACTCTGGTAGTGCGCTTTCACTTTGCGCGCTGCGGCGCGGCCCACTACGGCGGCCAGTTCATCCTCCGATGCCGCGCGCACCAATTCGGAGCTGCCGAAAGTCTTGAGCAGCTTTTGCACGGTCAGCTTGCCTACGCCGGCGATTGTATCCAGCTCGCTCGTGAGCTGCCGGGCATTGCGGCGCGAGCGGTGGAAGGTGACGGCGAAGCGGTGAGCCTCGTCGCGGATGGATTGCACCAGGTGCAGAATCGGCGAGAAGCGGTCCAGCACCACCGGCTCATCCTCCTGGCCGTAGACGTAGATGATCTCTTCGCGCTTGGCGATGGACGCCAGCGGCTGATCGCTGATCCCGATGGCTTCGAGCGCATCGGCCGCGGCGTGCAACTGCCCGAGGCCGCCATCGATCAGCACCAGGCCCGGCATGGGCTGCTTTTCCTCTTGCAGGCGCGCATAGCGGCGGGTGACGACTTCGCGCATGCTGGCGAAATCGTCGTTGCCGATTACGGTTTTGATGATGAACTTGCGGTAATCGGCTTTCTTCATGCGGCCGTCTTCCCACACCACCATGCTGGCCACTTTATCCGTGCCCTGAATGTGGGAGATGTCGAAGCACTCGATGCGCGAAGGCGGGTCGGGCAGATTGAGCGCGTCCTGCAGCGCTTCCTGAATGGCGCGCGAGGAGGGTTTCAGCACGCGGAAACGCGAATCAAAGCTGTGTTTGGCGTTGGTCTGCACCAGGTCCAGCATGGCCCGCTTTTGGCCGCGCTGCGGCGTGCGGATTTCGACTTTGCGGTTGCGCTTCTCGCTGAGCAGTTCTTCGAGCGCCTCGCGGTCTTCGAAATCCACGGGCACGTGGATCTCGCCGGGAATGTACTGCTGATCGAGATAGAGTTGCTTCAACAGCGAGGAGAAGAACTGCGGTTCGTCGAACTCCGGCTGATCTTCCCAGAAGAACTCGCGGCGGTCCACAATCTGGCCGTTGCGCAGGTGGAAGAGGTTGAGCGCCACCAGCGGCGGCTCGGCGTAGCAGGCGAAGATATCGGCATCGTCGCCCTTGGCCGCGGCCATTTTCTGCCGTTCGGCGATCTCTTCCACGGTGGTGACAAGGTCGCGCAGGGAGGCGGCTTCTTCGAAGCGCGTGGCGTCGCTCGCGGCCTGCATGCGGGCGCGCAGTTCCCCCGCGAGGTCGCCGTGGCGTCCTTCGAGGAAGAGCTTGACGTTGCGGACGGCGTCGGCGTACGCGGAATCGCTGGTCAGGCCTTCCACGCACGGGCCGAGACACCGGTGAATGTGATACTGCAGGCACGGCTTGGGATGAAAGCGGGTGAGATCCACCTTGCACGAGGGCACCAGAAAATGGCGGTGGATGAAATGCACCAGGCGATGCGCCAGGTTGGCCGGGAAGTATGGCCCGAAGTAGGTCGAGCCGTCTTTCTTCAGGCGGCGCGTGACGTAGACCCGCGGATACTTTTCGGCGGTGAGCTTGATGTACGGGTATGTCTTGTCATCGCGCAGCAGGACGTTGAAGCGCGGCTTGTACTGCTTGATCAGGTTGTTTTCGAGCGCCAGCGCCTCTTTTTCGTTATCGACCAGGATGTAATCGATGTCGCGCGCCTCGGAGATGAGGCCGCCGGTTTTGGCGTCCGCCAGCTTGTCTTCGGAAAAGTAGCTGCGCACGCGGTTGCGCAGGATCTTGGCCTTGCCGACATAAATGACGCGGCCCCCGGCATCCTTGTAGAGGTAAACGCCAGGCGCAAGCGGCAACTGGCCTACTTTTTCACGGAGTTCCATCGGAGGGGGAGCTCCTCTATTATACCGCTGCGTTCGCGCGTTACACTGAAAGCATGGTGCCCCGGTGGATGGTTGCTGTCGTTTTCGCCTCGCTCATGCCGCTTTGCGCGCAGGATGCGAAGCAGGCGCCGGCGCCGCAGCCGGCTTCCGCGCAGGATAGCAAACAGGAACAATCGGCGCCGCCCGCTTCCGGGCAAAAACAGGAAGAATTGAAGAAAGTGCGGCCCAAACCGGCCACTTCGAACCAGGTGGCGGAGCCTGCCGAAGAGGATACGGAGGTCGCCACCGACGACTACTCGTTCAACCCCCTGGAATCCAAGAACGAGGTGCAGCGCGGCGACTTCTACGAGAAGACCCGGAAGAACTACCGCGCCGCAGCCAACGATTACATCCGCGCCACCAAGTACAACGATGGCAATAGCGAGGCGTGGCTGAAACTGGCCGAAGTCGAAGAAAAACTGCACGATATGAAAGCCGCGCGCGACGCCTTCACCAAGTACCTGACGCTGGAACCGGACTCAAAAAGGGCGCCGGAGATCAAGAAAAAGCTGGAAAAACTGAAATAGCCAGGGTTTCAGCGGCCGCGTCAAGGAAACGCAGAGACACACAGAGAAAGGCATGAGGACGCAGAGACTTTGGGTTTCTCCGCGCTCTCCCGAGTCTCTGTGTCTCTGCGTTAGAGAGACACCGAATCGGGTCTTGATCACCCGCGTCTTTGTTCGGGTTTTCACGCTGTCTCTGTAACCCTAAGACCCATCATATAGATAAAATTCTTGACCTGGCCCTATATATTGGGGCACTATGACGAAGGCGTTTCTCGGAGGAGGTTTTTCCCATGGGCGCGATCGGTGCGAAAATTGATGCGAAAATAGAATCATTGAGGACCAAAACTACAGAAAAGAAAGCCGAGAAGGGCATTGCCTTCCCGCGTTATTTCACCACCCGGCAGGAGCCCGGGAAGACCCCGTATGACGAAGTGCAGTGGGAAACGCGCACTGCCTCCATCGGCAACGACAAGGGCTCGGTGATCTTCGAGCAGAGAGATGTGGAAGTGCCGGTGGACTGGTCGCAGACCGCGACCAACATCGTTGCCAGCAAATACTTCCATGGAAAGCTGGGGTCGCCGGAACGCGAGACGAGCGTGGCCCAACTGGTGCAGCGGGTCGTGGATACCATCAGCGGTTGGGGCGAAAAGGACGGCTATTTCGCGGGCGCCCAGGACGTGGAGAATTTTCGCGACGAGCTGGCGCACCTGATGCTGACGCAGAAGGCCTGCTTCAATTCCCCGGTGTGGTTCAACGTAGGGGTGAAGGAAGCGCGCGGCTACGGCTGGGTTTACGATCACGAGGAAGAGAAGATTGCCAGGCTCGAGTTGGGCGGCGAGACGCGGCCGCAATGCTCGGCGTGCTTCATCGTCTCGGTGAAGGATTCGCTGGAATCGATCCTGGACCTGGCGAAGACCGAAGGCATGTTGTTCAAGTGGGGTTCGGGAACGGGCACCAACCTGTCTGCGCTTCGCGAGGAAGACGCGGTGCTTTCGGGCGGCGGGCGTGCTTCGGGGCCGCTTTCGTTCATGAAGGGCTTCGACGCCTTCGCGGGAGTGATCAAGTCCGGCGGCAAGACGCGGCGCGCGGCCAAGATGGTGATTCTGAACGCGGACCATCCGGATATCGAGAAGTTCATCTGGTGCAAGGCGAAGGAAGAGAAGAAGGCGTACACGCTGGTAGAAGCGGGCTACGATTCCTCGCTGGACGGCGAAGCCTACAGCTCGATCTTTTTCCAGAACGCCAACAACTCCGTGCGCGCCACCGACGATTTTATGAACGCCGTGGCGGCGGATGGCGACTGGTGGACCAAGGGCGTGAGTTCGCAACAGCCCGTGAAACGCTACAAGGCGCGCGAACTGATGCGGCAGATCGCTGAGGCGACGCACCAGTGCGGCGACCCCGGCATGCAGTTCGATACCACCGTGAACCGCTGGCATCCCTGCAAGAACACGGCGCGCATCAACGCCTCCAACCCGTGCTCGGAATACATGTTCCTGGACGATTCGGCGTGCAACCTCTCGTCGCTGAACCTGATGAAGTTTGTAGGGCCGGACGGGCAGTTCGACGTGGAAGCCTTCCGCCACGCCGTGGATACGATGATCGTGGCGCAGGAGATCATCGTCGATAACGCCAGCTACCCGACGCAGAAAATCGGCGAGAACTCGCACAACTTCCGGCCGCTGGGCCTCGGGTTTGCGAACCTTGGCGCGCTGTTGATGTCGATGGGGATTCCCTACGACAGCGATCAGGGGCGCGATATCGCGGGCGCTATAACCGCGGTGATGTGCGGCCAGGCATACCTGACCAGTTCGCGGATCGCCGAAACCACGGGACCGTTCCCGGGGTATGCAGCCAACGGGCAGCCGTTCCTGGAAGTGATCCGCATGCATCGCGACGCGGTGCACCACATCAACCGGCATAACGTCCTGGGGGCGCTGTACGACGGCGCGGAGACCTGCTGGAACGAAGCATACGACTCGGGCAAGCGCAGCGGCTACCGCAACGGGCAGGTGACGGTGATCGCGCCCACGGGCACGATCGGGTTCATGATGGACTGCGACACCACCGGAATCGAGCCCGACCTGGCACTGGTGAAGTACAAAAAGCTGGTGGGCGGCGGGGTCATTAAGATCGTGAACAACACGGTGCCCGCAGCGCTGATCAAGCTGGGATACAAATCCGAACAGGTGGAGAAGATCGTCAGCCACATCGATTCGACGGGCACTATCGAAGGCGCGCCGCATCTCAAGCCGGAGCATCTGGCGGTGTTTGACTGCAGCTTCAGGCCGCAGAACGGAACGCGGTCGATTCACTACATGGGGCACGTGCGCATGATGGCGGCGGTGCAGCCGTTCATTTCGGGAGCGATCTCGAAGACCATCAACATGCCCGAGGAATCCACGGTCGAAGACATCATGACCGCCTACACGGAGAGCTGGAAGCTGGGGCTCAAGGCGGTGGCGATCTATCGCGACAACTCCAAGAAGGTGCAGCCGCTGAGTTCGGGCACGGGCAAGAGTGAAAAGAAGAGTGCGGCGGCGCAGGTCCCGGCGGAGAAGGTGGTGTACCGGCCGGTTCGCCGCAAACTACCGGACGAGCGGCGCAGCATCACGCACAAGTTTTCCATTGGCGGCCACGAGGGCTACATCACGGTGGGAATGTACGACGATGGCGCCCCGGGTGAGATTTTTATCACCATGGCGAAAGAGGGCTCGACCATCTCGGGCCTGATGGACGCATTCGCCACGGCGGTGAGTTTCAACCTGCAGTACGGCGTGCCCCTTAAGTTCCTGGTGGATAAGTTCGCGCACGTACGGTTCGAACCGAGCGGATGGACGGGCAATCCGCAGGTGCCGTACGCGAAATCCATCATGGATTACATTTTCCGCTGGCTGGGCGCAAAGTTCCTGGGACCGGAGTATGCCGTGACCGAGGCCGGTGAAACGGCCACGCTGCGTCCCACGGAAGCAGACCCGCAGCAGCAGTTGCCGTTCTCTCCGGTGGTGGCGGACGCTCCATTGTGCGCGGAATGCGGTTCCATCATGACGCGCAACGGCAGTTGCTATAAATGCGGGAACTGCGGCGGGACCAGCGGCTGCAGCTAAACGCCCCGCGGCAAATTTTCGTAACGGTGGGAGAAGGGAAGTCCCCGGAATTCACGATGGAGTTCCGGGGATTTTTGTTTTGAAACGCCCTGTGACTCCGGCGGGCCGGCGCTATGATGGCAGCGGAGGGCGGGATATGTCTGAAGGCACGCCGGCGGAGATTCCTCAGGATGTGCTTGCGGATCTCGATCGTTCGCGGCAATCGGCGGCCGTGCTGCTGGATAAATTCGCCCGGAAGCTGGGATCGAGCCCCGTGGCAAGCGGGGTCCAGAAAGCGGCACAGTACGTGCAGGCTCACACGGTAGAAGAGATGGCTGCCGGGGTGGAGCGAACGATCCGCAAGCGGCCGGCCGTCGCAATCGCGGTGGCGGTGGCAGCGGGTTTCCTGGTAGGCCGGGCGCTCCGGCCGCGGTAAGCCGGGAGGTCTAAAGATGGCGGATCGATTGGAAGTTCTGGATCGGAATGCAGTTCCGGAAAGACGTTCGACCGGAGAGATCCTCAGCGATATTGGGCGCGATTTGCAGGAGATGGTGCGCGCCGAGCTCAGGCTGGCGCGGCGGGAACTGGTCGAGAAAGCACAGCGCGCGGGCAAGGCGGGCGGTTTGCTGGGGGCTGCGGCGCTGTGCGGCCTATTTGCCTTTGCGTGCCTTGTGCTGACGTGCGTTACGGCCCTGGCGTACGCCATGCCGCTTTGGCTGGCGGCGCTGATGATGGCCGTGTTTCTGGCGTGCATCGGCGGCGCGTGCTACGCGGGAGGGCGCGAACGCTTGAAGAAGATTGATCTGGTGCCGGAACGCACGGTGCAGGCGATGAAGGATAACGTGGCATGGACGAATCGTCGGACGAGTTAGAACAGAAGGTGGTCGCGGCAAGAAGCCGGCTGACGCAGGATCTCAACAGCCTCGAATACCAGGTAAGAAGTTCGACCGACTGGCGGGTGCAGTTCGGCAGACATACCTGGCAGGTTCTGGGCGTGGCGTTCGCGGTGGGGCTGCTGCTGGGAATGCGGGGAATGAGGCATTAAGCCTTCTCACTCCCCCTCGATCGCGCCGAGCAGGGTACCCGTGAGCCGGAGAATGTTCCAGCGGGCCTTTTCGAGCGTATAGCGGGCGTCATAGAAGGCGATCCACTTGTCGCTCTCCACGAGGCGGGCGTCCTCGACCTGCCGCATCGGGATGCGGCCTTCCTGCAAAAGAGCCAGATCGACATCGAGCTGGCCGCGCGCGACGTCGAGATCGAGTTGCGCCACATCGGCTGCGGCCGAGGCTTTCCGCTGATCGCGGAACGACTGCTCGATATCGCTGGCGATTCGGTTGCGGGTGTTGGTCAGTTCGATTTTCAGGTGCGCGAGATCCGCTTCGGTTTCCGCGGCCGTGGCGCTGACTCCGGGGCTGAAGATCGGAAGCTGGAAAGATACCCCCAACTCACCGTTATTCCGCTGGAATTTCTGAAAGAACTGGGCGTAGTTGTTGAACTTGGCCAGCATGCCGTACTGGGCAACGAGATCGACCCGCGGCAGCCGCTGCGATTTTTCACCGCGGATTTCGAGCTGCTTGGACGCCACCTGGGATTGCAACTGCCGCAGGTCCTCGTTGGATTTCAGCGCGGACTGGATGGCGCTCTCCTGCGAGGCCGGCAGGGCGGGCGCGGGGCGTTCTTCTTCGACGGGCACAACGCGGTCCTCGGCCGGGAATCCGAGCGCGATGGCAAGCTGCGTTTCGGCGGCGGCCTCATCGTCGGAGTAGTTTTCCGCAAGCTGGCGGCTGCGCGCGACGGCAAGCTCCGCTTCCTTTTCGGCCAGCGGCAGGGCGCGGCCCTCCTGCACCTGCGCGCGAACGGAATCGAGCACCTGCTGTTGATCGTCGATCGATTTGCGCGCTATGCCGCCGATACGCGCGGCGCGCTCGGCATCGACATACAGAGACGCGGTGCGATAGATCACTTCGTCGCGCTTGCCGGCGGTCGCGAACCCGGCTCCGCGAGCATCTTCGCGGGCCTGGGCCACCTGGTAATTCTGCGGCCGATTGAAGATAAACTGGCGGGCGTTGGCCTGCACCACGGTAGGCGCCGACCCTTCAATGCTCATCGGAAATCCGCTGCTGTAGGCCAGGCCGCTGCCCACGACGACGCGCGGCAGAAACGGATCGCGCGCCACCCGGATCGCGGCGCGGGCCTTTTCCTCCTCGATGCGTGCCAGCGCGACATCGGGATTCTGTTTGACCGCCAGTTCGACTGCCTGCCGGAGGGTCATGCGGTGGTCTTCACCGTGAAGAAGGCATACGAAAGCCAAAAATGTGAGAGTACGATGCGGCATGGTTTCATTGTACGAGCCGGGTAAAGCGGGATCGCGGCAAGGGCCGGCGGGCGGTGGAATTCGCGATTCCCCGGCCGCTGCCTGAGCGCCCCTAAGCGATTTCCAGCAGCAGGTCTTTGGCCTCCACGTGCTGGCCGGGCTGCACCAGAAGCTGCTTCACGGTGCCGGACACCGGTGCGTACACCGTGCTCTGCATCTTCATGGCTTCCAGGACCAAGAGGCGGTCGCCTCGCTTGATCGCCTGATTCAGCTCGACGGCCACGGTCGAAACCACGCCCGGGATGGGCGCGCCGATCTGGCCCGGCTGCGCGGGATCGGCTTTCGGTTTGGCCTCCTCTTTCACTTCGAGTTTGCGGTCGCGGATGCTGACCTCGCGCGGCTGGCCGTTGAGTTCGAAGAAGACGATACGGGTGCCGTCGGGGTGCGGCTCGCCGACAGTCTGGAATTTGATGATGAGGTTCTTGCCGGGCTCGAGTTCGACCGCGATATCCGCGCCGCGCTCCAGGCCGTAATAGAACGCCGGCGTGGGCAGCACTTCCACATCGCCGTACATCTGGCGGGCGCGCGCGAATTTGACGAAGACGTCGGGATACATCAGGTAGCTGAGCACCTCGTCGTGCTCCGGCTTGCGCGCGATCTTCTTTTCCAGCGCGGCGGCGGTTTCGGCGAGATCGATTTTCGGCAGCTGCGCGCCGGGCCTGCCTTTGCGCGGTTTGGCGCCGCGCAGAATGATCTTCTGGAGCTGTTTGGGCCATCCGCCATCGGGCTCGCCGAGCGAGCCCATGAACATGTCGATGACGCTCGAAGGCAGGGTGAGGTTGTGGTCCGGCGTGAGCCGCGCGAACTGCTCCATGGTCATGTTGTGATTGACCAGGAAAATGGCCATATCGCCCACCACTTTGCTGGAGGGCGTGACCTTGACGATATCGCCGAACGCCATGTTGACGTCGGCGTAAGCGCGGGCGATCTCGTGCCAGCGTGCGCCCAGCCCCATGGCCTCAGCCTGCTCTTTGAGATTGGTGTACTGGCCGCCGGGCATTTCGTGCTCGTAGACTTCCGCGGTGCCGCTTTTGGGGCCGGTATCGAACGGAGCATAGTGCTCGCGCACCGTCTCCCAGTAGTCGGCGCACTGGTTGAGCGCTTCGATCGAGACGCCGGGATCGCGGCGCGTATGAGCCAGCGCGGCGGCGATGGAGTTGAGATTGGGCTGGCTGGTCTGCCCGCTCATGGAAGCAATGGCGCCATCGGCAATGTGCACTCCGGCGTCCGCGGCTTTGAGCACGCTGGCGGCGTTGATGCCGCTGGTATCGTGCGTGTGGAAGTGAATGGGGATGCCGATTTCCTGTCGCAGCGCCTTCACCAGCTTTTCCGCCGCGTAGGGTCTGCACAGGCCGGCCATGTCCTTGATGGCGAGAATGTGCGCGCCCATGCGTTCGAGCTCTTTCGCCATCCGGATGTAATATTCGAGCGGGTACTTCGTGCGCGCGGGGTCGAGAATGTCGCCGGTGTAGCAGATGGCGGCTTCGCAGACGGAGCGTGTTTTGCGCACGGCCTCGATCGAAGCTTTCATGTTGGGCAGCCAGTTGAGGGAATCGAAGATGCGGAAGATATCGATTCCCTGCGCGGAAGCTTCGTAGATGAATTCGCTGACGACGTTATCGGGATACGCAGTGTAGCCGACCGCATTCGAGGCGCGCAGGAGCATCTGAAAGCAGATGTTAGGAATCGCCCGGCGCAACTGCCGCAGACGCGCGAAGGGGTCTTCGTAGAGGAAGCGCATGGCGACATCGAAGGTCGCTCCGCCCCACATTTCCAGGCTGAAGAGATTGTGCAGCCGGTGAGAGACGAAGTTGGATATCGCCAGCATGTCGTAGGTGCGAACGCGCGTGGCGAGCAGCGACTGGTGGGCATCGCGGAAGGTGGTATCGGTGAGAAGCAGGCGCTTCCGGCTGCCGACCCAGGCGGCGAATTCCTCGGGGCCGAGTTGCTGCAGAAGCTGGCGGGTGCCATCGGGAGGCGCGTCGGCGTCGTGCGGCGGCACCGGCGGCGTTTGGATGCCCGCGGGGCAAGGCTTGCCGGCGACGGACGGATTCCCGTTGACGATGACGTCGGCGAGATAGGTGAGCAGACGCGTGGCGCGGTCGCGGCGCGGGACGAAGCGGAACAGCTCGGGCGTCTCTTCGATCCAGCGGGTGGTGACACGGCCGCTTTGAAAATCGGCGTGGTTGACAACGTTTTCGAGGAACGGAATGTTGGTCTTCACTCCGCGCACGCGAAACTCGCGCAGGCTGCGATCCATGCGCTGGCAGGCGTGGCGGAACTCGCGTCCCCAGGCGGTGGTCTTGACGAGCAGGGAATCGTAATACGGCGTGATGACCGCGCCGGAATACGCCGAACCGCCGTCCAGACGGATGCCGAAGCCCGCGGGCGAGCGGTACGTCGAAAGCTTGCCGTAATCGGGAACGAAGTTGTTGCCAGGGTCTTCGGTGGTGATGCGGCACTGCAGTGCGTAGCCGTAGAGCGGGACACTCTCCTGCGGCGGAAGGTTCATTTCCGGTCCGTGGAGTGTATGCCCCTGCGCCACCTGGATCTGGCAGCGGACCAGATCGAGACCCGTCACCATTTCGGTGACGGTGTGCTCCACCTGGATGCGCGGATTGACCTCGATGAAGTACCATTCGCCGGAATCGGCATCCACCAGGAACTCGACCGTGCCGGCGTTGTAATAGCCTGCCGCGCGGGCCAGCGCGACGGCGGCATCGGCCAGGCCGGCTCGGATTTTGGGATCGAGCGAAACGGCCGGCGCCACTTCGACCACTTTCTGATGGCGGCGCTGCACGGAGCAATCGCGCTCGTAGAGGTGCAGGATGTTGCCGTGGCGATCGCCCAGGATCTGGACCTCGATGTGGCGGGCACGGCGCACGAAGCGTTCGAGGAAGACGGCATCGTTGCCGAACGCTGCGGCGGCTTCGCGGCGCGCCTCTTCCAGGCGGCCGGAAAAATCGGCAGGTTTTTCGACCACGCGCATGCCGCGGCCGCCGCCGCCGAACGCGGCTTTGACGATCAATGGAAAACCGATGCGGGCGGCAATGCCTTCCGCGCGCCGGGAATCGGCGACGGGCTCTTCCGTGCCGGGAACGACCGGGATGCCGGCTTTCTGTGCAAGCTTGCGCGCGGCGGTTTTATCGCCGAGAAGATCGAGCAGTTCGGCGCTGGGGCCGATGAAGGTGATGCCGGCGCGCTCGCAGGCGCGGGGCAGGGCGGGGTTCTCGGAGAGAAACCCGTACCCGGGATGGATGGCATCCACCTCTTTTTCGCGCGCCAGCGCGACGATGCCATCGACATCGAGATACGCTTCGACCGGACCTTTGCCCTCGCCGATGAGATAGGCTTCGTCGGCTTTGAAGCGGTGCAGCGCCAGCCGGTCTTCCTGCGAATAGATGGCAACCGTGCGCAGTCCGAGTTCGTTGGCGGCGCGAAGGATACGAATCGCGATTTCGCTGCGATTCAGAGCTAACAGTTTCTTCATGTGAGAACGTGCGAATAAAAAACGAGTGCTGATTTGAGGATAACGGAAAACCCGGTACCGCCGCCGGTCTTGCCGGCGCTGCGAGGGTTTAGGACAGATGCTATCGTACGGTTGACATGAAACCGCTCTTTCTGGCCCTTTTCGCGTGTTCTCTGGCGTCGGCGGCGGCCATGCAGAACGCGGGTGCGCGGCAGGGGATCAGTCTCGACGGACCGTGGCATGCCATTGTCGATCCGTACGAATCGGGTTATTACGATTACCGGTACAAGCCGCAGGAGGATGGCGGGTTCGGCGCGAACAAGAAGCCGAAATCGAAGAGCGACCTCGTGGAGTACGATTTCGACACAGCGCAGAGCCTCATGGTTCCTGGCGATTGGAACACGCAGCGGCCGGAACTGCTCTTTTACGAGGGCACCATCTGGTACGAACGCAACTTCGATTACCAGAAAAAGCCGGGGCGGCGTGTGTTCGTGTGGTTCGGCGCGGCGAACTATCGCGCCATGGTGTTTTGCAACGGCGTGAAGCTGGGCGAGCACGTGGGCGGGTTCTCGCCGTTCCAGTTCGAAATTACCTCGCTCCTGCGCGACAAAGGCAACTTTCTGGTGGTGAAGGTAGACAACCAGCGGCGGCGCGAAGCCGTCCCGACTCTCATGACGGACTGGTGGAATTACGGCGGCCTGACGCGCGATGTGAAACTGCTGGACGAGCCGGAGACCTATGTCGAAGATTATTCGGTGCAGCTCGAAAAAGGTTCGCAGACGCGCGTCAACGCGTGGGTGCGGGTAGACGGGCCGCAGAAACAGCAGCGTGTGACTATTCAGATTCCGGAAGCCGGGGTGACGCGCACCCTGACGACGGACGGTACAGGCTATGCGCAGGTTGCATTCGACGCGCGGCTGGCGCTGTGGTCGCCGGAATCGCCGAAGCTGTACGACGTGGTGGTGGAGACCTCACAGGAGCGGATCGCGGACCGCATCGGCTTCCGCACCATCGAAACCTCGGGCCAGACGATTCTCCTGAACGGCAGACCGCTCCAACTCCGCGGCGTCTCGATTCACGCCGAAGCACCGTTCCGCGCCGGCCGCGTCTATTCGGAGGCCGACGCGCGCACGCTGCTGAACTGGGCCAAAGAGGTGAACTGCAATTTTGTGCGGCTCCCGCACTATCCGCACGATGAAGTCATGACGCGGCTGGCGGACCAGATGGGCCTGCTGGTGTGGAGCGAAATCCCGGTCTATTGGACCATCGACTGGGAGAATCCGGAAACTTACCGGAACGCGGAGCAGCAGCTCGAGGAGATGATCGCGCGCGATAAGAACCGGGCATCGATCATTCTCTGGTCGATGGCGAATGAAACGCCGCGCGGCGATGCGCGGTTGAAATTCATCGCTGCGCTGGCGGAAAAAGCGCGCGCGCTGGACTCCACGCGGTTGATCACGGCCGCCACCGAGACGCATTACACCGACAAGAATACGATCATGCTGGACGACCCCCTCGGAAAGTATCTGGACGTGGTGTCGTGCAATGAATACATCGGCTGGTATGACGGGCTGCCGGACAAGATCGACGGCATCCAATGGAAGACCGAGTTTCAGAAGCCTTTCGTGATCAGCGAATTCGGCGCCGATGCGCAGGCAGGGCGGCACGGCGACGATCTGACGCGCTGGACGGAGGAATACCAGGCGAACGTCTACCGCCGGCAGGTCGCCATGTTCCAGCGGATTCCGTTTCTCAGCGGGACGATCGCCTGGGTGCTGGTGGATTTCCGTTCGCCGCGCCGTCCGCTGGCCGGCATTCAGGATTTCTATAATCGCAAGGGCTTGTTTTCAGATCGCGGCCAGCGCAAAGAGGCGTTCTACATTCTGCGCAACTACTACGCGTCGTTCCCGCCGCCGGGATGGAAGCTCGCGTGGCATGACGAATTCGACGGCACGGCGCTCGACCCGGCGAAGTGGAGCTTCGCGACCGGCGGCGACGGCTGGGGCAACAAGGAACTGGAGTATTACACCGCGCGGCCGCAGAACCTTTTCGTGAAAGACGGGATGCTTCACATCCAGGCGGTGAAGGAGGACTACAAAGGGCCGGATGGCGTGGAGCGCGCATACACTTCGGGCCGCATTCTCACCAAGGGGAAGTTCGCGCAGCGTTACGGGCGCTTCGAAGCGCGCATCCGGATTCCTGCGGGCCAGGGAATGTGGCCGGCGTTCTGGATGATGGGCGAGGGCGCGGCGAGCTGGCCGGACCGCGGCGAGATCGACATCATGGAGAATATCGGCAAAGAGCCGGACACGGTGCACGGAACGGTTCACGGTCCAGGGTACTCGGGGTCAAAAGGCATCTCGACGCCGTTTACGCTGCCGGCCGGCCGGAAATTCGCAGAGGATTTTCACGTGTACGCCATCGAATGGGAGCCCAATGCGATTCGCTGGTACGTGGACAACGAACTCTACAAAACGGTGACGCCCGCCGACCTGCCCGCGGGAACGAAGTGGGTTTTCGACCGTCCCTTTTACCTGTTGTTGAACCTCGCCATCGGCGGCGGGTGGCCGGGGAGTCCCGATAGCGCGACCGTATTCCCACAGTCTATGCTGGTGGATTACGTGCGCGTCTATGAGCGCGAGTAGTCCCAGCGCGGTATCGCTCCAACCCGCGGTGAAATCCCGTCGCGCGTTGCCGCGTCTCCTCCTGGCGGTTGTATTATTCTGTACACTCGAATTCGCCGTCTTCCGCAGCGGATGGTATACCCGCTATCTCGAGCCCGACTCGACGGCCGGCAGCATGCAGATCGTGCTGCACATCGAGCGCCAGCGATATCAACCGGGGACGCCGCGTGTCCTGGCGCTGGGCGATTCGCGCATGGCGCTGCTCGAGCGCGTGGCGGACGGCATGACCGGGGAGACGCCCTATCGCTTCGACACCATCTCGCTCGCGGGCACTCACCCGCGGTGCTGGTATTACATGCTGCGCGACATCGATCCCGATGCGCGGCACTACTCGGCGATCGTGATTCCGCTGGCTTCTTACCAGGACGAAGACCTGGAGAACCTCGCCGATGCCGACGTCGATATCTATTACCTGGTTCCCCTGCTGCGCCTCTCCGACGCGCTCGATTTCAGCATGTCGTTCGAAAGCTGGGACCTTCGCCGCATCGCCCTGCAAGACACTTTGTTCAAGGGGCTGGCGTACAAGCGCGACTTGTGGGCATTTGCGGCCGACCCGCACGGGCGGATGAACCGGGTTCACTGGGCGCGGACCGATGCCGCGGCGGCAAACTACGCATTCGTGGGCCCGCACAACACCATGGAGGGACTGCAGGTGGACTGGGACGCGCGCAAGATCGTCCGCTACCCCGATTCCACTACCCCGCAGATCCGCAGCGGGCTGCGCGATGAGCTGCTGAGACCCACCGGCGAGTACACCGGCAAACGCACCGCGTATCTGCGTAAGTGGCTCGGCCGCATCGTAAACCGTTACCGCGGGTCGCCCACGCGCCTGATCTTTATGCGGCTGCCGCGCGGTCCGCTGATCCGGCCCTACGTGGTCAACGCCCCGACCAGCGCGGTGCGCGAGATCGCCGCCCGAGCCGATGGAGTGCTCATCGATAAAGATTACTTCGACCAACTCGAGCAGCCGCCCCTGTTTCGCGACGCCCTGCACCTCAACGAGAAGGGCTGCGAGGAGTTTACGGTTCTGCTGGTGCGCAAGGTGACGGATATCCTGCGGACGGCGGGCAGGAACTGATGCTGTTCAACACGCCCCAGTTCTTCGTCTTTCTCGCCGTTGTGCTGGGGCTCTTTTATACCGCGCCGCACTCGTGGCGCAAGCCGATCCTGCTGCTCGCCAGCTACTTCTTTTACATGAGCTGGAACGCGAAATTCGTGCTGCTGCTCCTGGTACTGACCACCGTCGACTACTTCGCCGGCATGTGGATCGAGCGCACCGCTCCGAGCCATCGCAGAAAACTCTTTCTCATCGCCAGCCTGAGCGCCAACCTGGGATTCCTCGGGTTCTTCAAATATTTCAATTTTCTGGCGGCGAACCTGGAAACCGTGCTGCGGCTGCCGTCGCATCACTGGGATATCGTGCTGCCGCTGGGGATCAGTTTTCACACGTTCCAGAGCATGTCGTACGTCGTCGATGTCTACCGCGGCGAGCAGGAGGCGATTTCGAGCCCGCTGGATTACGCTCTGTTCATCGCGTTTTTCCCGCAACTGGTGGCGGGGCCGATCGTGCGGGCGCGCGAATTCTTCGCCGACCTCTTCCACTGGCGGCGGCCGGAGAACGACGAGATTTTGCGCGGAGCGTTTCTGACGCTGTTCGGGCTGGCCAAGAAGATGGTGCTGGCGGACCAGTTCGCTTTCGTCGCCAATCAGTATTTCGGCAACGTTAGCGGCCACGCGGGGATGCTGCAGGCCTGGAGCGGAACGGTGGCGTTTGCCCTGCAGATCTACTTTGATTTTTCGGGATATACCGATATGGCGATCGGGATGGCGCTGCTCCTGGGGTTTCATTTCCCCGTCAACTTTCGCCGCCCGTACCTGGCGCAGAGCATCACCGACTTCTGGCACCGATGGCACATTTCGCTTTCCAGGTGGCTGCGCGATTACCTCTACATTCCGCTGGGCGGCAATCGCCACGGACGGCTGATGACGTATCGCAACCTCATGCTGACCATGCTGCTGGGCGGCCTGTGGCATGGGGCGAGCTGGAATTTCGTGATCTGGGGCGGCTATCACGGGGTGCTGCTCAGCGCGGAAAAGGCCACGGGAACTGCCGCCGTCACGGTGGGCCGGCCGTGGCTGCAGGTTCCGCGCATGGCGCTCACCTTCGCGCTGGCGTGCATCGGCTGGGTGTTTTTCCGCGCCGCCACGCTGCACGACAGCATGCAGGTGATCGGGCAGATGCTGCACGGAGCACGCGGCCACATGCTGTTAGGGCCCTGGTACCTGCGGATGATCGCGTTCGCGCTGCTGCTGGCCATTCTGGAAGAAAAGCGCGACTGGTTCGAGCGGGTCGTGAAAGGTCCCGCCTGGGTGTACGCCTCGGCGATGGCGGCGCTTTTGATCGCGGTGGAACTGGCAGGGGTGACGGAAGTCACGATGCCGTTCATCTATTTCCAGTTCTGAAACTGCGCCGGCGGCGAGACTGACGCTGAATGCTTCTCGAAAGTGCTTGACAAGGACCGGGGCCGGGCTTTATATTTAACCAAACGGTTATTTTACCGATAGGTTCATTAACGATGCAGGATCAGCTCAGCTCCACCTTTGCCGCGCTCGCCGACCCCACGCGGCGCGCCATCCTTGCCCGGCTGGCGCTGGGCGAGACGTCGGTGACCGAACTCGCCAGGCCCTTCGAGATGTCCATGCCCGCGGTCTCGAAGCACCTCAAGGTGCTGGAGCGCGCCGGCCTCATCTCCCGGGCGCGCGAGGCGCAGTGGCGTCCGTGCCGCCTGGAAGCAGGCCCGCTCATGGAAGTCGCGAGCTGGATCGAAGAGTATCGCCGATTCTGGGAGCAAAGCCTCGACCGGCTGGACGACTACCTGCGGCAGATGAAAGCGGCCAGGACGAAATCGAAAACCACAGGTTCCGGAAAGAAGGGACCGAAGTCCAGATCCAGGGAGTGACATCTTGGCGCAATCAGCAAACACACCCACCGAATTCGTCTTCAGCCGGACATTCGACGCGCCCCGCGAAGATGTGTGGAACGCCCTCACGCAACCGGAACACCTGAAGCACTGGTGGGGACCTCCGGGGAGCAGCATCGAAATCGTCCGCCACGAACTCACTCCCGGCGGACTCTTCCACTACCGCATGAAATTCCCTGACGGCCGCGCCATGTGGGCCCGATTCGTCTTTCGCGAGATCGCCGCGCCGGAGCGGCTGGTGTGGCTCAACGGCTTCAGCGACGAGCACGGCGGCCTCACGCGCAACCCCTGGATCCCCAACGCCGGCTATCCGCTGGAAACGATGAACACACTGACCCTCGCCGAGCAGGACGGCAAAACGCTGCTCACCATCACCGTGGTTCCGTTCCACGCGAGCGACGAGGAAACCCTGGTCTTCGCAGGCGGAATCAACGGCATGAAGATGGGCTTCGGCGCCAGCTTCAAGGTGCTGGCGGATTACCTCGCGCAACGGGGGCGAAGGGACGAGAGATGACTCGACGCAAGTTTCACCAAACACTTTTCGCGATCCTGCCGGCAGCAGCGCTCGCGCAAGCTCAAGAATCCCGGGCTCAACACTCCGGAACCTCAATTACACAAGGAAATACAAATATGCAATTCGTCGACAAACTCATGATGTTCAGCGTGGCGGTCAGCGACATGCCGAAGGCAAAAGCATTCTACGTGGACAAACTCGGTTTGAAAGTCGTGTCGGACTACCGCCGGGACGATGCCAACTGGTGGGTTTCGGTCAGCCTTCCGGACGGCGGCGCCTCCATTACCCTCACCACCTCTCACGAGAACATGAAGCCCGGCGCGATGAAGCTGTACTTTGCAACTTCAGACGTTGCCGCCGCTCACAAGGAGCTCAGCGCAAAGGGCGCCCAGGTCAACGAACTCAAGACCGACCTGTACGGCCCGGGGTCGGGAGTAAAGTGGTTCAACTTTGAGGACCCGGACGGCAATCAGCTCCTCCTGGTCCAGGCGTAAATCACCGGTTCGGCTCCGGGAGAGAGCTCCAGGTTTTTTCGAACGCCTCCACGCAGCGGCGAATTGTCTCCGGGCGGCCGTTCATGTGCGGCTCGAGCGAAATCGGGCCGCTGTATGCGGCGCGCCGGAGCGCGGCGAAGTGCGCCGGATAGTCGATGATGCCTTCGCCCGCGGGAACCCATTGGGGCTCGTGGGCTCCCGGCGCGAGCGGGAGCATATCCTTCACATGGACGTTGGCCACATACGGCGCGGCGCCGGCGAATTCCTCCAGCGGATCGCGGTTTTGCAGCCAGGCGACGTTGCCGGGGTCGTAGTTGATGCGTAGAGCCTCGGACCCGGTGCGCGCAATGAGCTCGGCCGCGGCGCGCGCCGTCCCGATGCGGCAGATGGGCTCGGGCTCGACGGTCAACAACAGGCGGTCGGCGGCGGCGCGTGCGGCAGCTTCGGCGAAAAACTCCGCGGCGGCTTCGTTGCCGCGCGCGAAGCCGAACACGATCAGCCCGGGCAGATTCCATCGCCGCGCCCATTCGGCCGCGCGCGGATACACCTCCGCCATTTCGCGGCGAAAGCCCGCGGCATCCGCGGTGAGCTTGAAAAGCCCGGGCGAAAGCGCGGTGATCGCAACTCCTTCGCCCTGTGCGATGCGCTCCACCTCTTCGAGTTCCCGCGCTTCGCACAAGGGCGCGCGTCCGGTGACGAGATTGCGGATTTCATAACGCCGCAGCCCGAGCGGGATGCCGATCCGCACGGCAGTGGCGAAATCGCGATCGATTTCGTCAGCGACGATCCCGAGGTTCATGCAATCTCCACCGCGAGGCCAGTCCGCCCTGATTCGTATACGGCCGCGACCACGCGCATATCGCGGACACCGGAAGCGATGGAAACCGGCGCGGGACGGCCCTCGCGCGCCGCTTCGAGGAATTGGCGGTGCTGGTTGAGCGGGTTGGCGGCGTCGCCGAAGGCGGGCGGGCGAATTTCGAGGGTGTGCTCCTCGCCGATAGGTCCGCCGAACGCCCGCGTCAGGCCGCCCGGATATTGTACGGCGCGCCCGGCAAAGGGGCCGGCCGAGGAAGAAACCGCGAGCCACCGGTTGCCGCGATACTGCGCGCGGCCTTCGGTGCCGTGAATCGCCAGCTCTTCGCCATCCGCGCACCAGGCGGTATCCAGGGTGACGATGGCGCCGGAATCCAGCTCGAGAATCGCGCTGGCCAAGTCTTCCCCTTCCAGGCCGGGGCAGTGCAGGTTGCGCAGGAAGGCTGCGGCCCTGACGGCGCGCGCGCCCGTCAGCCACTCGAAGATGTGAATGTAGTGCACCGCAAGCTGGATGAAGCAGCCGCCGCCGGTTTCCGCCACCGATCCGCGCCACGTGCGGCGGCCGGCAAGCGCTTCCGCCGACCACATCATGCCGCCGCGATGCATCAGGCGAGCGTAACATTGCACGATCGCGCCGAAGCGCGTCTGCTGCGCCATGTCGCGCAGATCGTGCAGCAGCGGCTGATCGAAATAGCTCATGTAGAGCCCGACGGCGCGGGTTGACCCCTCCGCAGCGCGGGCGATCGCCTCGGCATCGGCGAGCGAGGCGGCGACCGGCTTCTGCAGCAGCACGTGTTTGCCGGCTTCGATCGCGGCCACGGCTTGCGGGCGATGCAGCGAGTTGGGCGTGCTGATCACCACCGCATCGATCGCCGGCGCCAGAGCGGCGGCGAAATCGTTCGTGGCGTCGCGGGCGCCCACGGTTTCGGCGGCGCGCCGTGCCGCGGCCTCATCCACGTCGATGCAAACCGCGACCTGCACCCAATCGAGATCGCGGTACACGGAAAGATAGTGAGCAGCCATGCCGCCGCAGCCGACGAATGCCACGTTCATGAGCCGGCCTCCGCTTTCTGGTTGCGCGTGAGATAGAGCGCCACTCCCATGCCGATCAAGGTTAGCGCGGTGAGCGCAATGGCCTCCGCGGTGGAAAGCTGCAGGTAGAGAATCAGCACCCCGCAGAACATCACCGAAGCGGCGATGACTTTATCGGTGATGCCGCGCTCGTGAAAGAAGAGCCATCCGGAAATGACCGATAGGATGATTCCCGCGCGCTTGATGCTGACCGTGATGACCACCGCGATGTAGGTGTAGGAAGCGAGCTGAAACAGCAGCGAAACGCCATCCAGCAGGCCCGCGAGCGAGATCCATTTCCAGTTCCCGCGCGAAGCTTTCGCGAAATCGGCATGCTGCATGCGGCCCATAATCCAGAAGGAAATACACAGGCCGGCACCGTAGGCGAAGGCTTCGATGAAGACATCGCTCATCGTGACCAGGATCTTGTCGAGCGGATTGGTGATGGCGAAGATCATGGAGACCAGCAGCATGTAACGGCTGCCTTTTTCGCGAATCACCGCTTTGGCCGGCGCCAGCAGACTGACCGCGAAGAGGCGCCGGTGCATCACCAGCGACCCGATCACGATCAGGACTACACCCAGAATCTTCACCGGCGCCGGGAGTTCGCCAAGGATGAAAAAGCCCGTGAACAGCAGGAAAACCGGGGTGAAGGAGAGGAACGGCACGCAGAGCGAGAGCGGCGAAATCTGCAGCGCGCGAAAGTAGAGCCACATGACCGCGGTGATGAGCAGAACGTCCAGAACCAGGTAGATCAAGAATGTGGGCAGGGGAGCGAGATGCAGGGTCTGGATGCCGAACAGCGCGCCGCCATCGCGAATCGCCAGCGGCGCCCCGGTGACGATCCGGGCCAACAGCACTACCGCAAAGACAACCGTGACGGCGATGCGAATCCAAAAGGTGGCGGGGACCAAGTCGCGATCCTCGAGAGCATGCTTGCGCGCGACATCGGTCAGCACATTGGTGACCGACATGGTGGCGGCCATGATGAGTCCGACGGGGGCAAGAGCGGTGGCCATGTGGAAAGCAGTTCCGAATCTATAGAGTCGGCGGAGCGGGCCGCAAGATTCCGCGGCCGGGAAATGGCGCGTTTTGCGATCAGAAACCTCGTGCGCATTTAAGCGCTTTATTGTAAGTGCGGATGGCCGGATCGGCGGGCTTCGCGCGGGCCGCGTGGTTCGCGGCGCAAAACGATGTTTCCCTGTTATACTCGACACAAAAATGAGCAAGCTGCAATTCCTCCCGCTCGCGGGCGTGCTCGTGTGCGCGGCAGCCTGCGCGCCGCCAGCGCAGGCCCAGGTGCCGCCCCTGGCGCAGACGCCGCACCTGGAAGAGCGTGGACAGGCGAGGCAACTCATCGTGGACGGCAAGCCCTTCCTGATGTTGGGCGGCGAGCTGAGCAACACCATCAGCTCCGATCCGGAAGCGATGAAGACTGTGTGGCCCATGCTCGCCAGGGACCTTCACCTGAATACTGTTCTGACCGGCATCGCGTGGGACTGGATCGAGCCTGAGGAGGGCAAATTCGATTTCCGCTTCGTCGATGATGCCATCCGCAGCGCGCGACTGTACGATTTACGGCTGGTGCTGCTGTGGTTCGGAAGCTGGAAAAACGGCCTTTCCAGCTTTGCGCCGGCGTGGGTGAAGGCGGACCAGGGCCGCTTTCCGCGGGCGAAGATCCGCGATGGCAAAACCATCGAGATCCTCTCTACGTTCAGCGACGCCAATCGAGACGCGGATGCCCGCGCGTTCGCCGCGCTTCTGCGCCACGTGCGGGAGACCGATACCACGCATCGCGTGATCCTGGTGCAGGTGGAAAACGAAGTTGGAATCCTGGGCGATGCGCGCGACCGTTCCGCTGCGGCGGACCGCGCGTTCGCGCAATCCGTTCCCAAAGAGCTCACGGATTATCTTGCGCAGCGTGACGGCGCTCTCCTGCCGGAATTCCGCGCCGTCTGGAAGACTGCCGGCGGCAAGACTGCGGGCACCTGGGCGGAAGTCTTCGGCACGGGCGCCAAAGCGGAAGAGATCTTCCAGGGCTGGCACTACGCGCGCTACGTCAATGCCGTGGCGGACGCCGGCAAGCGCGAATACGACCTGCCGATGTACGTGAATGCCTGGATTATTCAGCCGCAGGACAAAGAGCCCGGCGATTACCCGAGCGGCGGCCCGCAGGCGCACATGCACGACGTCTGGCGCGCCGGCGCGCCCCGCATCGACCTGCTCTGTCCGGACATCTACCTGCCGGATTTCGCAGGGATCACGACGCTATACACGCGCGCAGGCAACGCGTTGTTCGTGCCGGAATCCTTCGGCGGCGCGCAGGGAGTGGCGAACGCTTTCTTCGCCATCGGCAATCACGCGGCCCTGGGCTATTCCCCGTTCGGGATCGACCGCACGCGGCCGCGCGAAGGCGAAGCGAATCCGCTGGGCGAAGCGTACGCGATTCTCGGGAAAATGGCGCCGGCGATTCTGGACGCGCAGACTCGAGGAGCCATCGCCGCGGCGGCGCTCAACCACGCGCATCCCAGCGTAGAGATCGCGCTCGGTGGATACACGCTACACGTGACGCTCTCGCGCAGTTTTCGCACCCCGGACGCGATCCCCAATGTGACCGGCTATGGATTGTTCTTGGCCGCTGGCCCGGACGAGTTTCTCATGGCTGGCGATCATCTGCAGATCAGCTTTACGCCCGCCACTCCGGGTCGGCGGATTGCGAGCATCGCGCGGCAAGAGGCTGGGCATTTCGAAAGCGGCCAATGGGTCACAACGCGCCTTCTGGGCGGCGACGATTCTGTCCTGCGCTATGACTTCGCGAAGATTGTGGAGACGGATCAATCGGGCAGCGGCGTGCGGCTTACCGGCGGCATGCAGAAAGTGAAACTGTACCGCTATGAGTAGCGATGAGAAATTGAGCCGCCGCGCCCTGCTCGGCGCCGCCGCGGCTGCGTCCCTGGCGCGATTGCGCGCGCAGACGAAGACCTTCGACGTAGCGCAGTTCGGCGCCGTGGGAGATGGCAAAGCGCTGGATACGGGCGCGATGCAGAAGGCCATCGATGCCGCGGCCGCGGCCGGAGGCGGGCAGGTGCTGGTCCGCGGCGGCAAGAAATATCTGGTGAGCACGCTGGTGCTGCGCAGCGGGATCGACTTCCACCTCGCCGACGACGCCGAACTGCTGGTGAGCACCAATCGTGCCGATTATCCGCACGGTGCCGATGGCGTCCTGACCTGCGATGGCGCGAGAGATCTGAAGATCACCGGAACCGGCTCCATCAACGGCCGCGCCATGGAATTCATGACCGGCTACGACAAGGAAGGCGAGATCTGGCGCTTCGGCCCCTTCCGTCCTAAAATCTTCGTGCTGGCGGCGTGCCAGGGACTGGAAGTGCGCGATATCAGCTTCGGGCAAGCGCCGTTCTGGGGACTGCACATGCTCGGCTGCGAGCACGTGCTGGTGGATGGAATCAAAATCCGCAACCACCTGGACGTGCCCAACTGCGACGGCATCGACCCCGACCATTGTCGCGACGTGGAGATTCGGAACTGCGATATCGTCTGCGGCGATGACGCCATCGTGGTGAAGACCACGCGCCAGGAGAAAAAGTACGGGCCTTCGGCGAATATCACGGTCAGCGATTGCTCGATGGAGACGAAGGATTCGGCGTTGAAAATCGGCACCGAGACCACCGACGATGTGCACGCCATCCGCTTCCAGCGCTGCAAGGCGCGCTCCTGCTGCCGCGGCCTGACGATTCAGTTGCGCGATGAAGGCAACGTCTACGATATCGATTTCAGCGACATTCAATTCACCGCGCAATACCAGGCGGCGCCCTGGTGGGGCCGCGGAGAAGCGATTTCGTTTACCGCCATTCCGCGCACTGCCGGCGGCGCCATCGGGCGTATTCACGATGTCCGCGTGCGCAACGTGACGGCGCGCGCCGAAAACAGCGTGCGCATCGACGGCAAGCCGGAAAGCCTCATCGAGAATGTGACGCTCGAGAATCTCGATCTCACCCTGGACCGCTGGACCTCCTATCCCGGCGGCGTTTACGATAACCGTCCGACCACCGCGTACGTGGGCATCGAACAGCACCGTACGCCGGGCATTCACATTCATTACGTCGATGGCGCCATCGTCAAGGATTGCAAAGTGAGCTGGGGGCAAAATCGGCGGAGCTACTTCAGCAACGCCATGGAGGCCGAGCACGTGTCGAACCTGGCAATTACCCGATTCACGGGCGATGGCGCGCATCCTGACGATGCGGGAATTCTCTTGAGATAGACTCGGCGGCGCCGCGGTCGGGCCACTGCGCCGCCAGAGGAGGTTTCGGATGAAGAAAGCTTTGCTGCTGGCAGTGCTGGCGTTCGCGGCAGCGCGCGCCCTGGACCGGCCGGGCGTGACGTTCAAGATCTTCCAGTTTCCGGCGGACCAGATCCCGCGCATCGACGGCAACGACGAAGATTGGAAAATCGTCCCGGACGACTACACGATCGGCATGGACCAGTTAGTGGACGACACGCACCCCGGCCGCAAGCCGGATCCGAAGGACCTGGACGTCAAGGTGAAGGTGGGCTGGGTGAAAGGGCTGAGCCGGCTCTATTTCCTCTACGAGGCCTACGACAACTACTGGGATTTCTCGCGGCCGGGCCTGCACAACGATATCTTCGAACTGGTCGTGGATGGCGATCTTTCCGGCGGCCCGCTCATCGAGCGCTTCCAGCCGACCAAGGAGTTGAGCGAACGCGATGCCCATTTTTCCATGCACGGCGTGCAGGCGCAGAATTATCACATCATGACTCCGGCGGTGGGGAAGGATTGGGCGCTGGCGTGGGGATGCAACTCGTACGTGAAGTATCTTCCATACGCCAATGCGGCTTACCATTACAACTTCAAGCCCGGAGAATCCGGAAAGCTGACTCTGGAATTCTGGATTACCCCGTTCGATTATGCCGGCTGCGAAGGGCCGCAGCGAGCCGTGGAATCCGTGCTGGCGGAGAACAAGCTCATTGGCCTTGCCTGGGCCATCCTGGACTATGACAATGCCAACAGCGAAGCACACTCCTTCTGGAACCTGTCCCGGCAGCACACCATGTATGGCAAAGCCGACGAACTGGTTGCCTTCCGCCTCATGCCGCTCGAGCCGCAGTTTCGCAAGTTCGACGCCGACTGGAGTTTTCAGGTGATCGACATGAGCCGCCGCCTGGTCGCCTTCCGCGACGAAAGTACGGGAACGGTCAATTCGTGGAAGTGGGATTTCGGAGACGAAACCACGTCCACCGAGCAGAACCCCATCCATCAGTATCGCGAAGGCAAGGATTACACCGTGGTGCTCGAAATCGAAGGGCCGGAAGGAAAATCGCGGCGCGAGAAAATCTGGGATGTATCGGTGAAATAGAAGCGCGGCTCTCTTCCATTGGGCGAGACGGCACCTGCCTGAAGCCATCCTTGTCCGCAATCACACCCCGGTTACGCAAGACTGTGCGCCGTTGAATTTACTTCATTCATCGCGTGAGCTACGTTCAGGTTGGTAGCACTCGAGGCGAGCGGTGGCGGGATGCGACGAAATTCGTAAAAGTTCATACACCTGCCAGTGCTGCTCCGATGAGGCCGTTCCCGCCAAGGTTCTGGCGCTGCTCCCGGGCGGAATGGCCGCGGTTGACCTGAACGGCGCGATCGAAGAAGTCAGCATCGAACTGATTGAATCCGCTCCCGGCGACATCGTGATGGTTCACGCAAGAGTGGCGATTGCCCGGGTGAGCGGCGACGTGTAATTGTTAGCCCGGCCGGACGGTGCGTCCTGCCGGCGGGAGAAAGCGCCGGAGCGATTCCGGCGTCGCGGGTGGATCAGGTGCCTACGAAGAACGAAGAACCGGTTGTACATGTTTTGTGGATCAATTCCGGCTTAAGCTGCGACGGCGATTCCGTTTCGCTCACGGCAGCAACTCTGCCGAGCATCGAAGAGATCGCCATGGGAGCGCTCCCGGGCCTGCCCAAAGTGCAGTTTCATTGGCCGTTGGTGGATTTTCAGGTGGGCGACGAATTCATGCAGTGGTTCTGGCAGGCGGAGGCAGGGAAACTGGAGCCGTTTGTCCTGGTGGTGGAAGGTTCCGTGGCCAATGAGAAGGTGAAGCGCGAAGGCTATTGGACGGGCTTCGGCAACAACCCCGACACAGGTCAGCCGATCACCCTGATGGAGTGGCTCGACCGGTTGGCGCCCAAAGCGACGGCCGTAGTGGCCGCGGGCACCTGCGCCACCTATGGCGGAATTCATGCCATGGAAGGAAACCCCACGGGCGCGATGGGCGTACCGGATTACCTCGGCTGGAAATGGCGTTCCAAGGCCGGCCTGCCGGTGGTGTGTGTGCCGGGGTGCCCGGTGCAGCCGGACAACATGTCGGAAACACTCCTCTACCTGCTCTACCAGCTTGCGGGCACCGCACCCATGATTCCGCTCGACGACAAGCTGCGGCCCAAGTGGCTGTTCGAACGAACCGTTCACGATGGCTGCGACCGGGCGGGCTACTACGAAGAAGGCCACTTCGCCAAAGAATACGGTTCGCCGGAATGCCTCGTGAAGATCGGCTGCTGGGGGCCCGTGGTGCAGTGCAATGTCGCCAAACGGGGATGGATGGACGGCGTCGGTGGCTGCCCGAACGTGGGCGGCATCTGCATCGCCTGCACCATGCCGGGATTCCCCGACCGATTCATGCCATTCATGGATGAGCCGCCGGGCAGCAAGCTTTCCACCGAAATCACCGGCCATCTTTACGGCCCGCTGATCAAAAATCTGCGGTCCATCACCGAGCACTCCGCCAATGAAGAACCGAGGTGGCGGCATCCCGGCGCGAAGTTGACGACCGGATACCGGAGGCCATGGGCGCACTAAGCGAAGGGGAATGAGATGAGCACATCATTACAGGAACTGGCACAACAGGAACAGAACAAGAGCAATATTGTGGAGGTGGCCTGGGACCCGATTACCCGCATCGTGGGCAGCCTCGGGATCTACACTAAGATCGATTTCGGCCGCCGCAAAGTGATCGAATGCTACAGCACGTCGAGCGTATTCCGCGGCTATTCCATCTTCATGCAGGGCAAGGACCCGCGCGACGCGCACTTCATCACCAGCCGCATCTGCGGCATCTGCGGAGATAACCACGCCACCTGCTCCATTTATAACCAGAACATGGCGTACGGCATCACGCCGCCGCATCTCGGCGAATGGATCATCAACCTGGGTGAAGCAGCGGAATTCATGTTCGATCACAACATCTTCCAGGAAAACCTTGTGGGCGTGGATTTCTGCGAAAAGATGGTGCGCGAGACCAATCCCGGGGTCTGGGAAAAAGCCGAGAAGGCCGAAGCGCCGCACGCCGATGTGCACGGCTACCGAACCATCGGCGCGATCATGAAATCGCTCAATCCCTTCGAAGGCGAATTCTATCGCGAAGCGCTGCAGATGAGCCGCATGACGCGGGAAATGTTCTGCCTCATGGAGGGCCGCCACGTGCATCCTTCCACGCTGTACGGCGGAGGCGTCGGCACGCACGCCACCATCCAGTTGTTTACCGATTACATGACGCGCCTCATGAAGTATGTCGAGTTCATGAAGAAGGTCGTGCCCATGCACGACGATCTCTTCGACTTCTTCTACCAGGCCATTCCCGGTTACGAAGAAGTGGGCCGCCGGCGCGTCCTGCTGGGCTGCTGGGGATGCTTCCAGAATCCCGAAGTACGCAATTTCGGCTATCGCAACATGACCGATTGGGGCCGCGCCATGTTCGTCACGCCGGGCGTGGTGGTGGATGGCAAGCTGGTGACCAATGACCTGGTGCAGATCAATCTGGGCATCCGCATTCTGCTGGGCAGCTCCTTCTACGAAGATTGGGATGACCGGGAACTCTTCGTCTCGCACGACCCCGCCGGCAACCCCGTGGACCGGCGGCACCCCTGGAACCAGCACACCATTCCCAAACCGCAGAAGCGCGAATTCGGCGACCGCTATAGCTGGGTGATGTCGCCCCGCTGGTTCGACGGCAAAGATTATCTGCCGCTCGATACCGGGGGCGGTCCCATTGCGCGCCTGTGGAGCACGGCGCTCAGCGGCCTGGTGAATTTCGACTACGTAAAAGCTACCGGACACAGTGTCCAGATCCATCTGCCGAAGACCATTCTGAAAGGCCCTGTGGACTTCGAGTGGAAGATTCCCCAATGGTCGAATGCCATTGAACGCGACCGCGCGCGCACTTACTTTCAGGCCTACGCCGCGGCCTGCGCGCTGCACTTCCTGGAAAAAGCGATTCACGAAGTCAACGCCGGGCGCACCAAAACCTGGACCGAATTCAAGGTCCCCAAGGAGGCGGTAAGCTGCGGGTTCACAGAAGCCGTGCGCGGCGTGCTCTCGCACCACATGGTCATCCGCAACGGCAAAATCGCCAACTATCACCCCTATCCGCCTACGCCGTGGAACGCGAGCCCGCGTGACTACTATGGAACGCCTGGGCCATACGAGGATGCGGTGCAGGATCAGCCGATCTTCGAAGAAAGCTCGCGCGACAAGTTCAAAGGCATCGATATCATGCGCGCCGTCCGCAGCTTCGATCCATGCCTGCCGTGCGGCGTGCACATGTACATGGGCGATGGCAAAGTCATCGAACAGCGGCACTCGCCCACGCTGCTGAACATGTTGAGCACACCGAAATAGAAGGAGTTGGCGCGTGCCCGAATCCCAGGATGTGGATGCAACCGTACAGAGAATCGAAGAGCTGATTGAGCAACTGGGAGGGAGCGACCCGCAGAGCCGCGATCTGGCCGAAGAGGCTATCCGGCTCCTGATGCAGCTCTATGGAGCCGGTTTCACGCGCATCATTGAGATGCTCGGCAGCGATGCGGCGGAGCGCATGGCCGAGGACAAGCTGGTTTCCAGCCTGCTCATCCTGCACGGGCTTCATCCCGTGCCCGTGGAAACGCGCATAGCCGGCGCGCTGCGGCGAGTCGAGCGCGGGATGGATGGCGGCCATCTTTCGATTGCGGAAATCTCGGCTGCCGGGGTGCGGGTGCGCGCGGACCTGAACGGCGGGTCCACTCCTCCGGCGGCGCTCGCGGCGATGATCGAGCGCGCCATCATGGACAGCGCGCCCGATGCCGGCGCGGTGGAAATCGAAGGTCTCCCGGAACCGGCCGTTTCGCTGGTTCAAATCGGGCCCGCGGCGGCGCGCTGATATGGAGCAACTGTTCCGGCTGCGGCGTTTCCTGGAAACTCCCGCTCCGCTTCACTCTCATCGGAAACCTTCCGGCTGCGAACTCTGTGGAGCGCCGTTCGAGGGGCGGCACGCTCATGTGATCGATCTCGACCAGCGGCGCCTGTTGTGCACCTGCCGCCCCTGCTATTTCCTCTTCACACGCTCCGGCGCCGCCAACGGCAAATTCCGCTCGGTCTCGGAACGCGTCGTGAAGCTAGAAAGCTTCGCACTCAGCGATGCGGCGTGGGAGGCGCTGGATATCCCGGTCGGCATCGCGTTCTTCCTGCGCAATTCCAGCCGCGATCGCGTCGTGGCGTTCTATCCCAGTCCCGCGGGAGCAACGGAATCCGGGCTGCCGCTCGAAACCTGGAACGATATAGCGCAGAGCGACCCGCTGGTTGCCACCATCGAGCCCGACATCGAAGCGCTGCTCCTGTGCCGCCGCCGCGACCGCGCGGAAAGCTGGATCGTGCCGGTGGATGCCTGTTACGAACTCGTCGGCCGCATTCGTACCCATTGGAAAGGTTTCGAAGGCGGCGGCGAGGCGTGGCGGGAGATCGACGGCTTCTTCACCGAACTTGCGGAACGCGAAAGGAGCTGCGCGTGACCGATCTGCGCTTCACCGTCCTGGACGCGCGCGCCGATGCCGATGCGGCCGCGCCCGGGCTGCTGTTTCGCCTCCGCATTCAGGCAGCGCCGGACCACCCGGTTCACGCCATCCTGCTGCGCTGCCTGGTGCAGATTGAGCCGCGCCGCAGACGGCATGCCGCCGCCGAGCAGGAGAGCCTGCAGGACCTGTTCGGCGAACCCGCGCGCTGGCGCGACACGCTGAAGCCGCTCGTCTGGGCCCGCACACAGTTCTCCGTGACGGCGTTCGAAGAGAGCACCGAAGTCGACCTCCCGCTCGCCTGCACCTACGATTTCGAAGTCGCGGCCGCCAAATACCTCAATGCGCTCGAGGACGGCGAAGTTCCGCTGCTGTTTCTCTTCAGCGGAACCGTGTTCGTGAAAACCGCAACCGGCTTCCAGGTGGAGCAGATCTCCTGGGACAAAGAAGCGGCCTACCGCATGCCCGTTCGCATCTGGCGCGACGCGATGGACGCGCACTTCCCCGGATGCGCGTGGATCCGCGTGCGCAAGGAAAGCCTGGACGCCCTGCAGCGATTCCGCGCGCGCAACGGCTGCGTGAGCTGGGACGACGCCATTGAAGCCCTGGTGGGAAAACGGGAGGCCGCCGCGCGATGAATTTCGATGCCGCACGCAAGATCGCCGACGCCGTGCTCTACGAAGGCTATGTACTCTACCCGTACCGCAAGTCGTCGGCGAAGAACCGCTTCCGCTGGCAGTTTGGAATCGTCGCGCCGCACGCCTGGAGCGAAGAAGGCGGCGAAGCGTGGGAGATGCAGACGGAATGCCTCATCGAGCCGGCGGAAGCGCCCGCGGTGGAGATCACGGTGAGGTTTTTACTGGTCGGAGATCCTTCCCCCTTGCAGCAAGCGGAATGGGATGAAGGCGTCGAACGCACCATTGAACTGGAGACTGTGGCGCTCGAAGAACTGCTTGCCGCGGCTCGCGATGTGCCGTTCGGCATCGGACCGATCCACGGTCTGGTGCGCCTGACCGCGCAGTCGGTCGATGGTTTCATGAAGCTGCGGGTGCGGATCGAAAATCTCACCGAGTGTCCGGCCGGCGCATCGCGCAGTGAAGCCATCCGGCGCTCGCTGGTGGGCGCGCACACGCTCCTGGGAGTCGCCGGGGGAGGTTTCCTCTCGCTGACGGACCCGCCGCCCGAGGCAGCCTCCGCGGCGCGAACCTGCGTCAATCTCCATACCTGGCCGGTGCTGGTGGGCACCGCGGGAGCGCGCGATGTGCTGCTCTCTTCGCCCATTATTTTGCAGGACTACCCCGCGATTGCGCCGGAAAGCCACGGCGAATTCTGCGACGCCACCGAAATCGACGAGATTCTGACCCTGCGGGTGATGGCCCTCACCGAGGAGGAGAAGCGGGAAGCCTGCGCTACCGACGGCCGGGCGCGCGCCATCATCGAGCGCTGCGATTCCATTCCGCCCGAAATCTTCGAGCGCCTGCACGGAGCCATTCGCGGCATGAAGGCGAACAGCACCGAAGAGTTCTTCAACCCGCCCGGCGAGAAGCCGGAGACGGCGCGCGTCTCAATTGCGGGCGGCGAGGTCTTCAAAGGAACGCGCGTGCGCATCGCGCCCAAACGCATGGCCGATTCCATGGACCTGTTTCTGACGGGACGCACCGCGATTGTCGCGGGCGTGCACCGCGACGTCGAAAACAAGGCTTACGTCGCCGTGACCGTGGAGGACGACCCGGCGGCCGACGTTCAGGGGCGGGTCGGACGATTTTTCTATTTTTATCCGGACGAACTGGAGCTGGTGAGAAAGGAGCTTTGAAATGCGCGCATTTGGATGGACGGTAGCGATTGTAGTCGGCGGATATTCGGCGTATCTGTTCGCCAAGTCGATTCCGGACATGATCCGCTACGTCAAGCTCTCATCGATGTGAGGAGCCATGCAGCGGATGCTGGTCGCGGGGATCGGTAACATCTTCCTGCGCGACGATGGTTTCGGTGTCGAAGTGGCGCAGCGTCTGGCCGTCGAAAGCCTGCCGGAAGAGGTGCGCGTGCGCGATTTCGGCATCCGCGGGCTGCACCTCGCCTACGAGATGCTGGATGGCGGGTACGCAACCACCGTGCTGGTGGACGCCGTGACGCGCGGCGGCCCGCCGGGCAGCCTCTACCTGATCGAGCCGGAACTGGAGCAACTCGAGGCATCGCAGGCGGACGCGCACTCCATGGACCCGGCAGCGGTGTTCGCGGCGCTCAAAACGCTCGGCGGAGCGGCGGGACGCGTCCTCATCGTCGGCTGCGAGCCGGAATCGGTGGAAGAGGGGATGGGACTCAGCGCGCCCGTAGCCGGCGCGGTGGGCGACGCGGTGCGATTTGTGCGCGACATTATCGATCGCGAACGAGCGAAGGGAGACTGATATGTGCCTGGCGATTCCGGGACAGATCGAACGCCTGATTCCGGGCACGGACCTGGCGACCGCCGACGTGAGCGGCGTCAAACGCAACATCAACATCGGGCTGGTCGAGCCGGAGGGCATCGCGCCGGGCGACTGGGTGCTGATTCACGTGGGCTTCGCGATGTCCAAAATCGATGAAGAAGAGGCCCGCACGTCGCTCGAATTCCTGCAGACCATGGGACAGGCGTTCGCCGACGAAATGGCAGCGATGCAACAGAAACCGCCGGGGGAGAGCGGCTGACAATGCGATTCGTGGATGAATTCCGCGATCGGAAGATCGCGCGGGACCTGGGGGCCGAAATCGCGCGCCTGGCGCGTCCGGGCCGGCAATACAAGTTCATGGAGGTGTGCGGCGGCCATACCCACACCATCTACAAGCACGGAATCGAAGATTACCTGCCGCAGAACGTCACGCTGGTGCACGGTCCCGGCTGCCCGGTGTGTGTGATTCCCATGGGGCGCATCGATGATGCCATGTTCATCGCGCGCCAACCCGGTGTGACGCTCACCTGCTTCGGTGACATGATGCGGGTGCCCGGCGGCAGCGGCAGCTTTCTGGATGCCAGCGCCGGCGGCGCCGACGTGCGGATGGTCTATTCGCCGCTGGATGCCCTGCGGGTGGCGCAGCGCAATCCCGACCGGCACGTGGTCTTCATGGCCATCGGCTTCGAAACCACCGCGCCTTCCACGGCGCTGACGCTCCTGCGAGCGGCGGCGGACAACGCTTCCAACTTTTCCGTGTTCTGCAACCACGTCACCATCGTGCCCGCGATTAAGGCGATTCTCGATTCGCCCGATCTGCGGCTGGATGGTTTTCTGGGCCCCGGCCACGTCTCCACCGTCATCGGCTGCCGCCCGTATCAATTCATCGCGCAGGAGTTCGCGCGGCCCGTGGTGGTGGCCGGTTTCGAACCGCTCGATGTGCTGGATTCGGTCCGTCTGCTTCTCAAGCAGCTTGAGGAAGGCCGTTGCGAAGTCGAAAACCAGTACACGCGCGTGGTTCCGTGGGACGGCAACGCCAAGGCCATCGAAGTGATTCGCCGCACCATGGAACTACGGCCGCATTTCGAATGGCGTGGGCTGGGCTTCATTTCGCAATCGGCGCTGCGGCTGCGCGAGGAGTTTGCGCGCTTCGATGCCGAGCGCATCTTCCGGCTGCCCGGCGTGCGGGTGGCGGATCCGAAAGCGTGCCAGTGCGGCGAAGTGCTGAAGGGAGTGCTCAAGCCGTGGGAGTGCAAAGTGTTCGGCACCGCTTGCACGCCCGAAACCCCCATCGGCACATGCATGGTCTCTTCTGAGGGCGCGTGCGCCGCGTATTATAATTTCGGCCGCTTCTCGCGCGAGCGCATGCAGGAGGTGGTGCGATGACGGCGCGTCCGGAGCGCGAACAGGAAGTCCTCGACCGCATAGAGAGCTTTCGCCGCCGCAAAGCATCCCTGCGTGAAGAACGCGTCACCATGGCGCACGGCGCGGGCGGCAAGGCCACCCAGACGCTCATCCAGGCGGTTTTCCTGGAGGCGTTCCGCAATCCGCTGCTCGAGCCGCTGGAAGACCAGGCCGTCTTCGCACTCAACGGCAGCCGCCTGGCCTGCACTACCGATTCCTTCGTGGTATCACCGCTTTTCTTCCCCGGTGGCGACGTAGGCGATCTCGCTGTCAACGGCACCGTCAACGATCTCGCCGTCGCGGGCGCGCGGCCGCTGTATCTCACCGCGGGCTTCATTCTCGAAGAGGGATTTGCCACCGCCGACCTGGAACGGATCGCCGGCTCCATGGCCCGCGCCGCCGCGGAAGCCGGCGTCCAGATCGTCACTGGTGACACCAAAGTTGTGCAGCGCGGCAAGGCCGATGGCTGCTTCATCAATACCAGCGGCATCGGTGTGATCGAAAGCGGCATCCGGCTCGGTGCAACGCGCGTGAAGCCGGGCGACGCCATCCTGGTCTCGGGACCCATCGGCGATCACGGCATCACCATCATGCTGGCCCGCGGAGAACTGGACCTGGTTTCGGATATCCGCTCGGACACGGCTCCCCTGCACGGCCTGGTGGATTCGCTGCTGGGCGCAACAGGCGAGGTCCGCTGCATGCGCGACGCCACTCGCGGCGGAGTGGCTACCATCCTCAACGAAATCGCCGCTGCTGCCGGAGTCTCCATGGTGGTCGATGAAAATGCGGTGCCGGTGCGCGCCGAAGTGCGCGGCGCCTGTGAGATTTTGGGCATCGATCCGTTATATGTGGCGTGCGAGGGCCGCATGGTGGTCTTTGTCGCGGGAGACTCCGCCGGCGAAGCCCTACGCGCTTTGCAGAGCCATCCGCTGGGCCGGGGAGCCGCTGTCATCGGCTCGGTGCGCGAAGATCCACCCGGTCTGGTGCTGCTGAAAACCCAGTTCGGAGGCACGCGCATCGTGGACATGCTGGTGGGCGACCCCCTGCCGCGGATCTGTTGACCATGACCGCGGCCGCTTCCATTGCCTCGCTCGCCGCGCAGCGGCTGCGCGACCGCAACCCCATCTACAAAGAGTTCTTCGCGAACGAATCTTCGCGCCTGGCAGCAGCCTGTGAAGAGATGGCGCAGCGCTTTCTCGAAGGAGGCCGCCTGTTAGCCTTCGGCCGCGGAGTCTATGCCACCGACGCGCAGCACGTCTCGGTGGAGTTCGTGCACCCCGTGATCGTGGGCAAGCGCGCGCTGCCGGCCCTGGACCTTTCGGCCGTGCCGCTCGCCGGCATCGCGGCCCTCGTGCGGGAGCGCGACATCGTCATGGGATTCGGCCCGCCGGAAGGGGACGCCGAAATCGCCCGCGCCCTGGAAGCGGCGCGCCGCGCGGGCGCGATGACCTTCGCGCTGCCGGGCACCTGCGGCGATTACGCCGTCGAAACCTTTGCGGCGGAACCGTTCTTCCACCAGGAAATGATCGAAATTCTCTACCACACGCTCTGGGAGACGGTGCACGTGTTCTTCGAGCACGCCGAGCTGGTCTCCGAAGCGGGCCAGGCGGCTTTTCTCTATCCCTTCCTGGGCGGTGCGAAACGGGAGGCCGGCGCGGTTGTTCGCGACGTAGCCGCTTCCATCTGCATGAAGGCTGCCGACGATGCACGCTTGCGCGAACGTGCCGCTCAGGAGGAAGCCGGCGCCATGGCAGGCGCGGCGGCAGCGATGCGCCGCGCTATCCGCGCCGGGGGAAAGCTGATCCTGTTCGGCAACGGCGGCTCCGCTACCGACGCCAACGATTGGGCCCTGGACTGCATCAGTCCCCCGCCGGGCATGCCGCCCGTGCCTGCCATTTCTTTGGCGGCGGAGCCCGCGATCGTTACCGCGCTGGCGAACGATATCGGACCGGACGTGATTTTCCTGCGGCAGTTGATCGCCCACGCCCGCCCGGGCGACGTGGCCATCGCGATCTCGACCAGCGGCGGTTCGCGCAACATCCTCGCCGCTCTGGAAGAGGCCCGCAAACGCAATCTCACGACGGTGGCGCTCCTCGGTTATGACGGCGGCGAAGTGCTGCGGCGCGGCCTCGCGGACCATGCCATTGTCGTGCGCAGCGACTACATCCCGCGCATCCAGGAAGTGCAGGCTTCCATCTACCACGTGTTGCGCGAACTCCTGTCTCAGGAGACCGAAAACGGCGCATTTTGACTGCTGTTGGAGCGGTCCCGGTACTTACATATCCTAAGTCGTACGGTCATTCCTAACCAAAAAGCGTATTGTGGCGCGCGGTGGCGGGGCCTATTCTTCCGCACAGGCGGCAAGATCAGGAGGATATGCCGCCCCCCTTCAAGCCCAACCTTAAAAGTCCTCGGACCCAGGGGCGCCTCCTTCCTCCGGGCGCCCCCGGTGTCTGCTTCATCCGAAAATGGCACCCACTTCCCGCGGGCTTACGGCATCCGCTGCGAAGGTAAACGTTCCCTGCTCGCGCATTTCGCGTGCGGCGCGCAGAAACGCGCCCAGCGCGGAGCGGCAAAGCGCGCTGCCCACGCTGATGCGGCGGACTCCGATCGCGGAAAGTTCTGCCGCGCTCAACTGCACCCCGCGCAGCCCCATCACCACGTTCACCGGCCGATCCACGGCACCTACCACCGCGGCAATATCGTCCCGCGTCGCGAGACCCGGCGCGTAGAGCACGTCGGCGCCGGCCTCCTGGTACGCTTGCAGCCGCCGGATCGTATCGCCGATGTCCGGACGGCCGTGGAGGTAGTTTTCCGCGCGCGCGGTCAATGTGAATGGAAAGGGAAGCGCCCGTGCCGCTTCCACCGCGGCGCGGATTCTCGCAACCGCGAGGCTGAGTTCGTAAATCGGATCGTCGCTGCGGCCCGTGGCATCTTCAATCGAGCCGCCCACCACGCCCGCCGCTGCCGCCCGCCGGATTGTTTCCGCGGCAGTCTCCGGCGCGTCGCCGTAGCCATTCTCCAGATCGGCGCTGACCGGCAGGTCTGTGGCGGAAGCGATCTCCCCCAGGTGGCGCAGCATCTCGCCGCGCTCGATGGTGTTGTCCAGGCGCCCGGCGGAAAAGGCATAACCCATGCTCGTGGTGGCGAGCGCCTCGAATCCCAGGTGGGCCAGCATCCGCGCCGTCCCGGTGTTCCACGGGTTGGGAATGATGAATGCGGCCGGCCGCTCGTGGAGCAGCCGGAACACGCGCCCTTTTTCCTCTTGTGTCGGCATACCTCTATCATGCGGGCTTCTTGAGCGTGGAGGGCCGCTCGAAGGTTTCATCCACCGCCTCCACGAAATTGCGCTCTTCCCGCAGGATCAGGCGCTTGCTCTGAGCCATGGCGAAGTTTTCTTTCGCCTCCGGATCGGCGCGGATGCGCTCTTTGTAACGCTCGTAGGAAGCCAGGCTGTCGAACGCAATCAAACCCCATGCCACATCGTTGGTGCCTTCGTAAGGCAGAAAATAGCCGATCAGGTGGCCGCCGCAGCGCGGGATAACCCGGCCCCAGGTTTCGGCGTATTGTTTGAATCCGTCCCGCTGGAAGGGATCGATCTGGTAGCGAATCACGCAGGTAATCGTCATTGAAGTTCTCCCGGCGTCCGGCGGCGTCCCCCGGCAATCGAAACTCAGCAGAGCGCAGAGAGCGGCGCCTGCTTTCAAGGCATCTCTGCGATCGATCTGCCGGTCCGGCCGTCCGTTCGCACTCATACCTCGGAACTATACAACTTGCCGCGCGGCAACACTTCGCTTACTATCAAACTATGGATGCAAACCGGCTGGACGAGGCCCCGGCGCGGATCGCGGCCGCCATCGGCGAACCGGCGCGGGCGCGCATGCTCTATTGCCTCATGGACAATCGCGCGCGCACCGGCACCGAACTGGCCGCCATTGCCGAAGTCAGCGCGTCCACTGCCAGCGCGCACCTGCACCGCCTCGAAACCGAGCACCTTGTGAAAGTCCAGGCCCAGGGCAAGCATCGTTATTACAGCCTGAGCGGCGCCGAAGTGGCCGCGGTGCTCGAAAGCTTGAGCGTTCTGGCCGGTGGCGCCCGCAAGCCATTCGTGCCGGGCACTCCCCATTACCTGCGCGCTGCGCGCACGTGCTACGACCACATGGCGGGCGCGCTCGGCGTCCAGCTTCGCGATCGCCTCTGCGCGCTGGGATGGCTCGCCGAAGGCAGCGATGGCATCGAACTCACGCCGCAGGGAATGCGTGCCCTGGAATCTCTCGGCATCGATGTCCACGGCACTCGCGCGCTGCGCCGCCGCTTCGCCTTCGCGTGTCTCGACTGGAGCGAGCGGCGTTCGCATTTGGGCGGCGCGCTCGGCGCGGCTCTTCTCGCTCACGCTTTGAAGAAACGATGGGTGACCCAGGAACTCGACAGCCGCGCCCTGATTGTCACGAGCCTTGGACGCCGCGAAATGCATGCCCGCTTCGGCCTGGACGTCCGGTAATGCTACTTCATTTCGCGGTATCGCCGGATCAACGCATTCGTCGAGCTGTCATGCGCCAGCGCCGGCTCGCCAGGGCTCTCCAGTTCCGGCACGATGCGCTGCGCCAGCACCTTTCCCAGTTCCACGCCCCACTGGTCGAACGAATTGATCTGCCAGATGACTCCCTGGGTGAAGACCGAATGTTCGTACAGCGCCACCAGCCGCCCGAGCGCTTGCGGCGTCAGGCGTTCGGCGAGGATCGTGTTCGACGGCCGGTTGCCCTCGAATACGCGATGCGGCACCAGCCACTCCGGCGTGCCTTCGGCTTTCACCTGCTCGGCAGTTTTGCCGAATGCCAGCGCCTCGGTCTGCGCGAACACGTTGGCCATCAGCAGATCGTGGTGCCGCCCCAGCGGATTCAGCGTCTTCCCGAAGGCGATAAAGTCGCAGGGAATCAGCCGCGTCCCCTGGTGAATCAACTGGTAGAACGAATGCTGGCCGTTGGTGCCCGGCTCGCCCCAATAAATGGGCCCGGTTGCGTAATCGACCGCGGTCCCCGAAAGCGTGATGTGCTTGCCGTTGCTCTCCATCGTGAGCTGCTGCAGATACGCCGGAAACCGCTTCATGTACTGCTCGTACGGCAGCACCGCGACCGTCGCGGCGCCGAAAAAATCGTTGTACCAGACGCCCAACAGCCCCATCAGCGCCGGCAGGTTGCGGTCGAACGGCGCCGTGCGGAAATGCTCGTCCATTTCGTGGAAGCCGGCCAGCATGGCGCGAAAATTTTCGGGACCCACCGCTACCATGGTCGAAAGTCCGATCGCCGAATCCATCGAGTAGCGGCCGCCAACCCAATCCCAGAAACCGAACATGTTGGCAGTATCGATTCCAAACTTCGCCACCGCCTGGGCATTCGTTGAAACCGCCACGAAGTGGCGCGCCACCGAGCGCTCGTCGCCGCCCAACCCCGCGAGCGACCAGGCGCGCGCCGAGTGCGCGTTGGTCATCGTCTCGAGCGTGGTGAAGGTCTTCGAAGAGACGATAAACAGAGTCTCTGCCGCATCCAGATCGCGCACCGCTTCGGCGAAATCCGTGCCGTCCACGTTGGACACGAAGCGAAAAGTCATCGACCGGTCGCTATAATACTTCAGCGCTTCGTACGCCATCACCGGCCCGAGATCGGAGCCGCCGATCCCGATGTTGATCACGTTCCGAATGCGTTTTCCCGTGTAGCCCTTCCATTCGCCGCTGCGGATGCGGTCTGCGAACGCGGCCATTTTATCCAGCACCGCGTGCACCTGGGGCACCACGTCCTGGCCATCCACCACGATGGATTCGTTCCGCGGCGCGCGCAGCGCCACATGCAGCACCGCGCGGTTCTCCGTCACGTTGATCTTTTCGCCGCGAAACATGGCGTCGATGTGCTCGCGCAGTTTCGCTTCTTCGGCCAGTTGCAGGAGCAGGCGAATGGTCTCGTCCGTGATGCGGTTCTTCGAGTAATCCAGAAACAGGCCCGCGGCTTCCAGCGTCATGCGTTCGCCGCGTTTAGCGTCGTCGGCGAACAGCGTGCGCAGATGCGTCCCGTGAAGGTCCTTGTAATGCGCCTGGAGAGCCTTCCAGGCGCGGTGTTGCGTCAGCGGCTCGGTTGGCATGGGGTCGGTCCAAGTATAGCAACGGCCGACCAGTCACACCCTCGTTGTAACCGCGATGCCGGCCGTTTTCAGGCCCGCAGATGTTGCGGTCAAACGAATTTCGCCCGGATTTGCGAGCGATTGCACGATGGCAAGGCACATGCCGTGGAACACCTTACGCGTTTTGCCTTTGTAATCTGCGGACATATCGGCCAGGTTGCCGCTGTCCAGGCCGATGAGGCGGCCGGCGCCTTCAATCTGAAACGCGATTTCGTTGTCCGCTTCCGGATGCACCCGCCCCTCGGCATCCACCACCTTCACCGTAACGTGGGCCACGTCGCGGCGGTCGGCGCGGATCGTGTCGCGATCCACGCTGAGCGTGATGCCCGCCGGCTCGCCCGTGGTGGCGATTTCCACCTCCACCGCCGCCTTCCCGCCCTTCATCCCCACCGCCTTCAGGGTGCCCGGTTCGTACGGCACATCCCAAGTCAGATGCAGATCGTTGGTCGTGCGGACCGCGCCCGCGGGAGCCGCGGCATACTGCCCGTAGCGGCCCTGCATGCCGTATCGCGGAAACTGGTAGCCCTTCGTGCCGATCGATTTTCCGTTCAGAAACAGTTCGACACTGTCGCAATTGGTGTAGCAGGTGACCGGCAGGAACGTGCCTTCATGCCCCTTCCAGTTCCAGTGCGGGTAGAGATGTAGCACCGGCTTTTCCGTCCATTGGCTCTGGTAAAAATAGTAGCCGTCTTTCGGGAAGCCGCAGGTATCGATGACTCCGGCCGTGGAGCCGTGCGAGCCGCCGAACGCTTCGCCCAGGTAGTCGATGCCCGTCCACATGAAATCGCCCGCCACATAATCGTGCGTGCGCACGAACCGCCACAGTTCTTCGGTGTCCAGGCCGCGCATGCCGCGCGCCATGAAGCGGCCGAAGCGGCCCGCGGGAGGCGCGCTTTCCGCCGAAGCCGGCAGCAGGCTGCGATAGTCGCCGCGCGCGCCGCCCATCCCGCTGCTTTCCGTGCCGATCATGCGCCAGTTGGGATGCGCCAGCTTATCGATGCTGTAATACAGTTCGCGCCGTTCGCGCCAGCGGTCGGCGTAGTTGTACCCCACCACATCAAGCTGGCTCAGGAACTCCACCGGAGCCGATCTCGGTTCCGCGGCAATCTGGTCGCACGCCGCCGTGACCGGGCGCGTGGGGTCTTCGCGATGGAAAATCGCCAGCAGTTCGCGCAGAATCTCCGTGCCGTGCGCGCTGAGCTGATCGGGAATCTCGTTGCCGCAGCTCCACAGCACCACGGACGGATGATTGCGGTCGCGATGCACGAAATCCGTGACGTCCCTCTCGTGCCATTCGTCGAAGATCCGCGAATAGCCGTTGCCGCGCACCTGTCCCTTGCCGGCCTTCCATTCGTCGAATGCTTCGTTCATCACCAGAAAGCCCATGCGGTCGCAGAGATCCAGAAACTCCGGCGCCGGGGGATTGTGGCTGGTGCGGATGGCGTTGCAGCCCATCTCCCGCAGAATCTCCATGCGCCGCTCCCACAAGCGCTCCGGGACGGCGGCGCCCACCGCTCCACAATCGTGGTGCAGGCAGACGCCGTTGAGCTTGACGTGCTCGCCGTTGAGCAGGAATCCGCGGTCGGCATCGAAGATGGCTTCGCGAATTCCGATGGGCGTCTCGTATTCGTCCGTCACTTGCCCGCCCACGCGCAGCGTGCTGCGGACGCGGTAAAGATACGGCGCCGCGGCGCCCCACAGGTTCGGTTTCTCGAGCGTGAGCGGCTGCGCGAATTCGTATTCCGCGTGCGCGCCGATCTCCTGCGCGGTCTCGGCCGTCTGGACCGAATTGCCGTCGCGATCCAGAATCGCGGTGGTCAGGCTGCAGTTCGCGGCGGCCCCGCTTTCGTTGGCGATGCGCGTCTGCACCTGAACCGTGGCCGCCTCTTTCGTGACCCGCGGCGTGGTGACAAACGTTCCCCACTGCGCCAAGTGCAGCGTGTTGACCGCCGTCAGCCAGGTATGCCGGTAGATGCCCGACCCGGAATACCAGCGCGAGCCGGGTTGCCGCGAGTTGTCCACCTTGACCGCGATCACGTTCTCGCCGGCGAAATTCAAATGCGGCGTGAGATCGTATGCGAAACTGATGTAGCCATACGGCCGCATGCCCAGGTACTGGCCGTTGATCCACACTTCGGCGTTCTGGTAAACCCCGTCGAACCCGACCGACACCTTGCGATTCCTGTACGACGCCGGCAGGCGAAAATGTTTGCGGTACCAGCCGATCCCCGTCGGCGCATAGCCGCCCGCGCCGCCGCTGGGCTCGTTCTCCGAGAACGGGCCTTCGATGCTCCAGTCGTGGGGCAGATCCAGAGTGCGCCACCCTGCGTCGGCAAAGCCCGGCGCCTGCGCGCCCGCGGCATCGCCATTGAAAAACCTCCAGCCGAAATCGAAAGACTCGTGGATGCGCGGCGCCTGCTGCGGTTCCTGCGCGGATGCCTGTTCCACCGTATCCAGCGACGAAACCACCGCCGCTGCCGCCAGCGCGCGCCCCAGCAGGTCGCGGCGGGTGATCCCATCATTCGGATTCATGGCAGTTGTCTCCTGATTCAATGGCGCTGCACTGTGACGACGTACCACGTCGTCACCGGGTCGCCGATGGCGAATGTCCATCCATCCGCGCCCTTCTTCGCTGCTATCGGCTCGCCCAAAGGTTTGCCCGAGCCGTCCAGCGCGGTCGTTGTCACACTCGCCGCCTGGCTGATGTTTCGCAGCGTTACCGTGCCGCTCACCGGTTCGACGAGCGATGGCGATTCGCCCTGGCTCAGCACCCGCGTGCGCGTCTCGTTCCATTTCATCCCGGTGTTGGCGACCCGCGAGCCCGCCGTGAGCAGCATGCGCGACGCCCGCGCCAGCGGCTGCCCATCCAGCGAAGAAAGCAACAGGGTTGCGAAGTTGTTGTTCAGGTCCGCGGCCAGGTTGCGCACGCTTTTGTGGTTCTCCTTGATGAACCCAATTAGCGCCTGCGTGCGGTCCGTGTCCACGGTCACCAGCCCGTCTTTACCGCCCGTGATGTACCAGGCGAGCTCTTTGGTGTCGGAAACAATCGGGCTCGCGTCACTGGCGGCGAACTTCGCGGTCGGAGGGCCGTCGAACGAGCGAATCCGCACCGCGTGTTCCAGCGGCAGGACAAGCGGGAACCCGGGCGTGAAATACGGCTGCTCCGTGCGCGGCAGGAAGCGGCTCTCCAGCACCTGCTGCATCGAATACGTGCGGTCCACGGTCTGCCGCGCCGCGCGCACGTCGCCGCGCTCGAACAGCAGCGCGCCCGCCGCCATCTCCGTCATGCGCACCGGATCGAGCGAAATATCGAACGGATCGCCCACATACGGTTTCCAGTCCGGCGAGCGCTTCGGCTCGAACGTGTACATCACGATCGCGTCCCAATCCTGCAGGCTGCCGTACGCCGCGATAATCGGAATCCCCTCGCTGGCCCACTCGTTGGGAAACGGGTGATTCGTCTCGCTCACCGTGAACGGCTTGCCGGCGAACGCGGTGCGCGAAAGCTGCACGACCGTCGAATGCAGCGGGTCGTTCACCATCGGGGTGTTCAACGGCGGCGGCGAAAAGGCGGCTTCCCAGTATACGTGGCCGTCCAGAATGTCCAGTTTGGAAAGCGACGCCAGCATCGCGTAAGGGCTGCTCGTATGGCTGTGATCGCTCGTCCCCGTGATCGGCACCTTCACGCCCAGATCGTGCTTCAGATAGCCGCTCATGTCTTCATAGAACCTGCTCTCCGTGTCCATGAAGAAAGCCATTTCGGTGTCGTACCGCTCCTTGGGTGCGCCGGCGGCCTCCTGGCCTCGCAGCCGCGGAATGGGAGCGCCTTCCGGAACCTCCGCCAGTTCGCGCAGCTTCTGCAACTGCTCGGGCGTGCGATTCTTCGCGAGCCAGGCGTTGTAGAGCGCAGTCAGCTCCTCGTCGTAATACGGCGTCGGCGCGTGAAACCCCAGGTACAGGCCGTTCTCGTTGACGATCTCCACGAACGCGATGTCCGGTTCGTCGCGATAGGCCTTGCCCGTATATGGATTGACGTGCGTCAGCAGGTTGCGCGCGTACTCCTTTTCCAGTTCGATCAACCGCGGATCGTAGAGCGTCAGTCCCTTGGCCCACTGAATCTTGTCGAAATCGTGCACGCCGTCGCCGGCTTTATAAGACCGGCCCACGTTGAGGTTGAGATCGACATAGATGCCGCGCTTCTTGAATTCGGAAATTTCGAAATCCAGGCGGTCGAGCTGCTGCGGGTCGAAGGAGCGGCTGTCGTTGCCGCTGGAATCGATAATCCCGCGGGGCGAAGCCAGGTCGAGAAAATGCAGCCGCACCAGGTTCACGCCGAAACGGGCCAGCGTGGCCGCCCACATCGGCATATCTTCCTTGGGCGGAATCTCGATCGACCCCCGGCTCCAGTCGGTAAAGTGAACGCCCCAGAACCGGATGCGCCGCCCGTTGGGAGTTGCGAAATGGCCGTTGCGGATGCGGATGAATCCGTCTTTGCCGGCGGGAGCGTCCAGCAGAAAAGAGACATCGGCCGGAGAGGACGTCGCGGCGCGATGATTCATCGTGAAAGGCCGGAGCAGGCTGTCATCCCACTGCGCCTGCGCGCCACCGGATAACAGCAACAGCCCCGCGAGGAAAGCTTCTAAGGTCCTGGTCAAGGTTCGGCTCTGAAGGCGGGCCCGTGAGGGGCCCGCTCCTGATGTACAGTTGACGATATCAGAATACAAATCTCGCGACCAGTTGCCCGTTCCGCTGGCCGCCGATGTTGCTCGAGTTGATGATGTAGCCGAAGCCGGCCGTCGGGAAACCCGTGGTCTTGCTGAATGTGGTCGTGGCATACGGGTTGGTCGCCGAAGGCGTCGGCAGGTAAAGGCGGTTGAATACGTTGAAGAATTCGGCCCGGATGCTCAGCCGCATCCTTTCCTTAATCTGGAATTCGCGGCCGAAGTTCATGTTCTCGCTGGCCTGGTGCTGCCAGCGGTAATTGTTGTAGTACGCCGCGCCCTGTCCCCACGTGCCGGCCGGCACATCCACCCACGCCGCCGGGTTCAGAATCTGCTGCTGGCTGTTGGGATCGATGCAGCCGCAGTTGGGATTCTTCAGGAACAACTGCGCGCCCGGGATCGGGTCCATCTTCGTATTCGTGTTGAACGTGTAGGCGCTCATGTTGTTGTTGGAGGTCGGAACGGCGATGAGCGCTCCGCTCGCGTAGCGCAGAATGCCGCCCCACGTCCAGCCGCCCACAATCTGCCGCACCAGTCTGTTGCTGGTGAACTTCGGAATCTGGTACGTGAACGCCGTCACCCAGATGAAGGGAGTGGAAGAGGGATTCAGGCTCTTGTTTTCGCCGCGGTCGAAGGCATTGTTAATCGCCGCGCAGCCGTTCGAGCCCAGGCACTGCTCCTTCTGGAAGCTGAAGCTCGAAGAGACATCCAGCCCACGCGAAAAACGGCGCACGAATTTCATCTGCAGCGCGTCGTACCAGCTATCGCCCAGGGGGTCGAACCACGCCGAAAGGCCGTCATTGTATTCCGGGAATGGCCGCAACGATTGCGCCACCGTGGCGCTGCACGGGTAGCCGGCGTACGGCAGTTTGAAGCCCGCGGCCGTCGCCGCCGCCGAGCAGATGGAAGAAGTCAGCAGCGTGCGCGTCGCGGCATTGGTCAAATCGAGCCCCAGCGTCTGCAATCGCGCCGGCGAGATGGCGTTTAGCGACAGCAGGCCGCGCGCCTCTTCCCAGGCGCCGCGATTGCCCACATATGCCGCCTCAATCGTCATGCTCGGCGAGAGTTGCCGCTGCAGGGCGATATTCCACTGATTGACGCGCGCCGGCCGGCCGCCGTCGGGATCGCGAAACTGCGCCGCCCACGCCGGCGCCGCCGCCAGCGAACCAGGCCCCGGCGCCACGCCCGGATTCAGGTTCACCGTGGAAAGCACCGACGGACTGTATTGAATGCCGTTTTGCAACTGCGACACCGAGTATCCATAACCCGCCGAAGCCGTCACCGAGTTGAACCCTAACCCTGCCACCGGCATGCCGCCGTTGAGATATCCCCAGCTATCGCCAGGACTGTAAGTCAGGCCCCATCCGGCGCGGAACACGGTCTTCGAATTAATCTGGTACGCCGCGCCGATCCGCGGACCGAACCCGTACGGGTAAGAGCGCGAGAAGGTGCAGTTACAACGCCCCGGCCCGTAGCCTTCGAAGATATACCCGCCCGGCAGCCCGCCGGCCGACGGATTCGGTGTGTTGAGACCGATTTCCGCTTCGCGGTAGTACAACTCGTGCGCCATGGGCGTGTAATCCCAGCGCAGCCCGTAGCTTAGGGTCAGTGTGTGAGTGATTTTCCAGTCGTCCTGTGCGTACGCGCTCCACACCATGTTGCGCATTTGGGTGTCGCGCGGCTCATTGACGTTATAGTAAGTCACCTGTCCCAGCAGAAAGCTCGCATAACCCGCGCCGATCGAGCCTCCGCCCACGCTGGAGGTGCCCAGGTACGGGACCGCGGTAGGCCCGTTGCCAAACGTGTATTGCCCTTGCGAATACTGCAGATTCTGGTCGCTGTACACGTTCTGTTTAGCTTCCGCGCCCACTTTGTAAGTGTGATTGCTGTGCACCCAGGTGGCGTTCGCCACAAAGCCGAGCATGTCGGTGGTCTGATGATCCGCGGTGGTCGGGCCGTAACTTCCCCCGCCGCCCATATTATTCACGCCCAGACCCGTGATATAGGGGAAGCCCGCCGGATTGGTGGCGCTGCCTACCAGTCCGAGCAATCCTACGGCGTCATAGTCCAGAACCGAAGCCGGAGAACTGTCGGGATTCAGGAAACGGTAGAAGCTCGCGCCTAAGTGCACCATCAAAGTCGGCGACACGCTATGGTCGGCATTGAGTATGTACTGGTTGCCGTCCACCAGCTTGGGACGTTGGCCGGTTATGGGAGCCGGCAGGCCGTCCGGAGCCGCCACCTGGTTGGTGTGCTGCTGCCTCCAGTAGAAGCTCAGCTTGGTGGTGTCGCTGAGGTTCTCGTCGATCTTCAAACTCGGAAGCTGCTGCGTTGTGTTCGTAGTGATGCTCGGCAGCCAGTTGAGCGTGGTTCCGGCATTGACCGGCGCCGGGATCAGCGCCTGGATCTTCGCCGCCACGGGATCGATGCGGTTCGTCGGGATGATGTTACCCGGGAACAGCGTTCGCATCGCGCGGCCGTTGCTGTCGGTGTAAGTCGATAGCGGATCGTAGACGCCGTTTTCCGGGAACTGATAACCGGTATTGGGATCGGTAAGTGTGCGCCCGGTGAGTGCCGCACTGAAGTCTCCAGTGCGGTAAGCCGCCGTAGGTACCGTGCCGTAAGATCCGCTGGAGAGCTGGTTATTCCCGAACCGCTCCAGGTTAAAGAAGAAGAACGTCTTGTTGCGCCCGTTATAGAGCTTCGGCAGCCACACGGGCCCGCCTACGGTGAAACCGTAATCGTTCTTGCGGTCGCGGTCCAGCGCATGGCTGAACGGATGGCGCGCATCCAGGTCTTCGTTCACCCAGTATTCGTAAGCGCTGCCGTGGATCTGGTTCGTCCCGCTCTTGGTGGTGAAGTTGAAGAAGCCGCCCGCTACCTGGCCGTATTCAGCCGAAAAGTTCGAGGTCTGAATCGAAAACTCGCCGATGGTCTCCACGCCCGCGGCCGAGACCGTGCTGGTCCAGCTTGCGTCATTGATGCTCGTGGCATCCTGCCCTTCCAGATAGACCTTGAAGTTTCCGTAAGTGCCCGAAGGGATGCCGTTGACCACGTTATTACCCGGGCTATTCGCATTGGTGCCCGAAACTCCCGGCGCCAGATACATGAAACTCAGCCAGTTGCGAATGCCGCCGCCGGCCGAGCCGCCGCCGCCGAAATTCAGCGGCAGGTCGTTTACCTTCTCGCCGCTCACGTTCATGCTCTGTTCGGCGTTTTCCGTTCGCAGAATCGCGGCTTCCGCGCTGACCGTGACGGTTTCGGTATTGGCGCCCACCTGAAGCGCGAAGTCCACGCGCGTGATCTGCGCCACCTGGACGGTAATGTCCGTCCGCACTTCTTTCTTGAACCCGGCTGCCTCCACGGAGATTTCATACTTCCCCGCGGGCATGGATGCGATTGTGTAATCGCCGGTGCCGGTCGTTGAGGTATCGAAGATGGCGCCGTTATCGGCGTTTCGCGCCACCACCTTGGCGCCGGGTATCACCGCGCCCGCCGGATCGGTCACGGTGCCCGTTGCCGTTCCGCGATCGCTCTGCCCGAATGCGCACAGCGCCAGTAGCAGACAACCGATCGTTTTCAGCAGGATACGGCTCCCTGTCGATGCCGCCCCACCAATTGCAGCTCGCTCTACGAAGAAGCTCCTCATACAACCCCTTTCGACCAGGAAATGGATGACAGGATTCTATCGCCATGAACACAAGAGGTAATCCGCCTAAAGTAGGATCGTGACTCAGCGCGCGAATTCGGCCGCCATCCGGTAGTGAGGCACCACCTGCACCCTCACCAGCCGCGCCACCTGGCCGCCCGGAGCCATCGCCGGACGGGCGCCGGCAGCGAGATAAATCGGGGCATCCTGGCGCAGCGGCAGAATCTTCAGTTCCAGCCCCTGCTGCAAATCGGCCGCGGGAATCCGCGCCAGCCCGATCTCCCACGGCGCGCCGTGATAAAAATCGTCTGTGATGAGCCGGTTGCCGGCGTATAGCCGCCCGATATCCCCCTCGTAAGCGATACGCAGAAACAGCTCGCCCACCGCGCCCGAATTAACATCTGGAACGCGGATGCTCCAAAGCGCCGCCGCCTGGAACGCCGCTTCCTCCGGCGCCATCGCGACCTCTTTGCCCTTCCTCACAGGCGGCGCCGCTCCCGCTTCCGCCACCTGCTGCACCACCGGCTCGACCGCTACCGGCCGGATGGAAGCCGCGTACCGCTCGAACATTCCTTTAATGCCCGTCCGCGCAAAACCCGCGACTTTTCCTTCCACCGCGGGGTACACGCCGAACGCCATCGCCGCCGGATCGTCCGACTCCATCTCGATGCGATCGCCATCGAAGTACAGTTGCGCCGCGGAAAGAATCAGCCGGTCGCGCCCCGCCAGCCGCGCCTTCCACAGGTTTCGGGCCTGGCCGCGCGCCAGCAGCACAATCTGCGTCACGTGACCGTCCGCCGTGTGCAGCGTGACGGCCGGGTGCGGTCCGGGCGTCATGCCGCCAATCGCCACCCGACCGTCCCCGCGCTGCACGCGCGCCCCAGGCGCATCCACTGCCAGGCCGGCGCTCTCGGCGAAAACGAATTCCGGCGCGATTCCCGGCCAGGCGAGAAACACTACCGTATCGGGGTCATCGAGCTTACAGACAGGCTGCGCGGTGGCGTATTCCAGCATCGCATCCCCGATCGGCAACTCCACCGGCCAGAAGGTGTAGGCGCCCGCGGGGATGGTTACCACCTCGCGCGGCACCGCCATCTCCTTCGCCCCCAGCTTCAGTTGCACCTGAAAATCCTTGCGTTCCGGCAGCGGATGGTCTTTCTGGTAATTGTTCACAAAAATGAACCCGCTGCGGCCATCGGCGCGGACCGCCACCCGCGGCGTCTCCACATCCAGCTTCCCCGCGGGCATCTGCTTCGGGAGGTAGCTTGTCATCCGCGCCAGCGCCGCTCCGAAATCGTGCAGAAACAGGTGGACCGTCTTCAGAGCGCGGAACGACTCGCGCATCTGTCCGAACTCTCCCAAGGGCGCTTGAAAATCGTAAGTCTTGAGCGGCAAATCGTTGGGATATCCCGTCGCCTGCGATTCCTGCAGCGTCGTCTCCTTCCCATCCGGATTCGTCCCGCCGTGGAACATGTAATATCCGTACAGCACCACGCCGCTTCCCAGCTTCACCACGTCGAGCGCTGCGATATCGTCTGCCGACATGAGCGGCCTGCGGTGATACGAGAGCTCCATTCCGCCCGCCATCTCCGCCGTCAGATACGGGTATGCGGCGTAACGCGCGTGGATGTCCCTCCGCACCGGGCACAAATCCGGTCCGACATTCTCTTCGCAGCGAATCGCCGTGAAGAAATAGTTGGGACTGGGCGGCAGCGGACCGAGCGACCGGTACCAGAAGCCATCCGGATATCCGCCGAACACCGGCAGCACTTCGCGCTCGGGCACCGCGGCATTGTCCCAGGCGGTCACCGAGTAGAACGGCGCATCCAGCCCTGCATCCCGCGCCAACTGCTTCAGCTTCAGGATGTGCTCTTCGCCCTTCCCCGGCCCACGCTCGTGGTATTCGTTTTCGATCTGAACGCCCACGATCGGGCCGCCGTCTTTCCAGAAGCATCCCTTCAGTTGGCGGCCGATCTCGCCGTAGAACCGCTGCACGGATTTGAGGTAAACCGGGTCGTTCTGCCGCACGGCCGATTTGCGCAGCACCCAGTCCGGCAGCCCTCCGTTGCGCACCTCGCCGTGGTCCCATGGCCCCACCCGCACCCATACGTACAGGCCGTGCTTCCCCGCCAGTTCCACAAAACGGCGCAAGTCTCTTTGGCCCGACCAGTCGAATTGCCCCTCGATTTCCTCGTGGTGGATCCAGAAAACGTAGGTCGCGACAATCTGGATGCCGCCGGCTTTCATTTTGAGGAGTTCGCGCTCCCAATCGCTCGCGGCGTAGCGCGAAAACTGGAACTCCCCCATCACCGGGAACCACGGCTTGCCATCCAGCAGCAGATAACGGCTGTTGACGGCCAGCACGTGCCCCGCCGGCGACCGCCCGCCGGCTTCGAACGGAAGAGCCCGCGGCGCCTCCGGAGGCTTGCTCGCATCCACGACCACGGCGGCATGCAGCGCCAGGCTCACGACCAGGCCGGCGACAAGGCGGAACATCGATGGGATCTTCATGGATGCGACCGAAGTCCCGAGTCTACCAGCCCTCCGCCCGCCGGCCATCCCCCTAAGGTCGGATTCGCCGGATGCCGCGCCCGGTCGCGCCGCCGATCCCGTACCGCTGCTTTGCGTGGCCCCCTACAAATGCTCCAACCCTCTTTGCAGCGCCGCTACCACCGCCTGCGTGCGGTCGCTGACACCCAGCCGCTCCAGAATCACGCTCACGTGGCACTTCACCGTGGCCTCGGTAATCCCGAGCGACCCCGCGATATCCCGATTCGTCTTGCCCTGCACCATCAGGGAAAGCACTTCGCGTTCCCGCGGGCTCAAGTCCGAATTGGGGGTCCGCGCCGCCAGGCTTTGCGCCACCGGGGGCGGCAGAAACCGGCTGCCTCCATGCACCTGCCGCAAAGCATCCACCAGTGTGTCGTTGGACATCGCCTTGATGAGATAGCCCGCCGCGCCCGCCGCCAGCGCCTGGTGAATGTCTTCGTCGCCTTCGTAGGTCGTCAGCACCACGCAGCGCGCCTGCGGATCGTCGCGGCGAATCGCGCGCAGCGCCTCCAGCCCGCTCATCGCAGGCAGCCGCAGATCCATCAGGGTGATGTCCGGACGGTGCTCGCGGAACAGCCGCACCGCCTCCTCCCCCGAGCCTGCCTGCGCGCAGACCTTCATGTCTTTCTGCGCATTGATAATGGCCACGATGCCGAGGCGCATGATCGGGTGATCGTCCACCACCAGGACCCCAAACTTGCCGTTTCCGCTCATGAGTTCAGCGCCAACCCCAGTTTTCTGGAGGCCGCCGACCGCACCGGCACCTCCACCATCAGCTCCGTTCCCGCTCCCACGTTGCTGTGGATCTCGAACCGTCCTCCCAGCCGCTCCATGCGCTCGCGCATGCCCAACAGGCCGAAATGTTCGCCCTCTGACGCCAGCGCGCTCGCGGGATCGAAGCCGCAGCCGTCATCGAGCACCCGCATTTGAATGCGATCGTCCGCGAAATGCACCTGAATCCGCACCTCCCTGGGACGCGCGTGCTTCACGGCGTTGTACACCGCTTCGCGCGCCACCATCAAAATATCGTGTTCCACCGCCGGATCGAGCAGCACCGGCCGCCCCGAAGTTTCGAAGCGCACCGGCACCCGCGCCGCGCTGCTGGCCTGCTGCGCCATCTGGTCGAGCAGCGGACCGATCTCCGCCGCGCCGCCGTCGGAATGCTCGTTCTGCCGCAGATTCCAGACCGCGCGCCGCGCCTCGTCCACTGTGGTGCGCACCTGCTTGCGGGCGCAATCCAGCAGTTCCCGCCCGGGACCGGCGGCTCCTGGTTCCACCGCCACCACGGCCTCCAGCAGAGCCGAAACGCTGGCGCATCCCTGAATCACGGTGTCGTGCATCTCGCGCGCCACGCGGTTGCGTTCCTCCAGCACCGCGCGGAATCGTGCGTGCACCTGGCCCATGCGCAGCCGGTAGGCTCCCAGACCGCTGGACACAATCAGCCCCGCGCACAGCGCGAAAAACCACGCCGTGCGATAGAAATGCGGCCGCCATTCCACTGCGATCGCAGCTTCGGTCACGCTTTCCGGCGTGTTCATTTCGAACGCCTGTACGCGAAACCGGTACTCGCCCGGAGGCAGGTTGGTATAAAACGCCTCGCGCCGCTGCAGCGCCTCGGTCCAGTCGTGATCGAAGTTCTCCAGCATATAGCGGAAGCGGATGCGCTCCTGCGACCGCAGCCGCACCGCCGCATAAGAGATCTGCAGCCTGCCCTCGCCCGGCGGCACCACCAGCCTTCCCGAAACCGGCGTCTCCCTGCCGTCCACCAGCACCTGCTCAATGTTCACCTTCGGCACGATCTCCGGGTGTGCCTCCAGCGGCATGATGCGCACCGGCCCGCGATTGCTCGGGAACCACACTTCGCCGCGCGCCGTCAGGCAGCCCGCCGGCGCCACGCCGCCGTAAATCTGCGTGGCCTCCACGCCGTCCGAAAGGCCGTACAGCGTGACCGCCGGGTGGAAGCCGGGGTGGTCCGCCAGGGTGTCCAGGTCATGCCGCGAAACCGCCGAAATCGCGTTCGGACCGCTCATCCAGAACATGCCCTGTTTGTCTTCCAGAATCTGGTAAATGCTGTTGCCCGCCAGACCCTGCGCCGCGCCGAACCCGGTGAGCCTGCCGTTGCGCCAGCGGAACAGCCCCGCCCCGCGCGTTCCGAACCAGATGCCGCCATCGCGGTCTTCATGGATGGCCCAGATCTTTTCCGTGCGCAGCCTCTCCGTCACTTCGTCGTGCACGAAGCCGCCGTTTTTCCAGTGGCTCACGCCGCGCTCCGTCCCGATCCAGATATCGCCTTCGTGCGTTCCCGCAATCGTGCGCACGCTGAAATACGCCAGCCCCTGCGGCTCCAGATAGTTCGTCAGCACGCCGTTGTGGCAGTGGCTGACGCCTTCATCGGTCCCGATCCAGATGCTCCCGTCGCGCCCTTCATAAAACGCGCGCACGAAATCGTTCACCAGGCCCGTGCGCTTCGTGAACTGCTGCTGCCGCCCATGAAGCGTCCGAAACACGCCGTCCCCCTCGGTCCCAATCCACAGCGCGCCCGTGCTGTCGCGCATCACAGTGCGCACGCGAATCCCCGGCGCCGGCGGCGCCACCAGCTCCGAACGGTCGCGTTTGGCGTCGATGCGGTACAGGTGCGTGCTCGCAATCCACAGCGAACCGTCGGGATCCGCATACACCGTTCCGAAATCCGCGTTCGCCGCATCGGTCAGAGGAAACGTGCTGATCGCGGCGCGGCTCAGCCGCAGCAGGCCGGTTTGCATGCCCGCCCAGATGTTCTGCTCATAGTCTTCGTAGAGGCCCAGCACCGTGCTGCTGGGCGGATTGTCGGGCGCCGTGACGTGCGTGAACTCCCCGCCGGCGTAGCGGATCAGCCCATCCCCGATGGTGCCGATCCACAGCGTGCCGCCACGGTCTTCCAACAAAGCCCGCACTGTGCTGGTGATCTCGGGTATCGTTTCGAAGCGCCCGCTCTCCCGCGCTTCGCGCGGCAGCCGCTGCAAACCTGAAACATTTCCCACCCACACCGTGCCATCCCGCGTCTCTACGATCGATTTGACCCGGCTCGCGCTCCCAAAGCCCTTCAAATGGAATTCGCGGCAGTTCGCGCCGTGCAGCATCAGCACCGTCGAACCGCCGACCCACAGATCGCCTTCGCGATCTTCGCGGATCGCGTGCACCGCCAGTCTCGGCACCTTCTCCGTGCCGTCCACGCGAACCAGCCGATCGCCGTTCATGCGATACAGCCCGTCGTCGGTCCCCACCCACACCGTGCCGTCGTGGCTTTCCACTACCGCGCGCACGAATTCGTTGCCCAGCCCCTCCGCGGTTCCATAGGAGCGGAACACGCCGCCGCGATAGCGCAGCAGCCCTCCGCCATCGGTCCCCGCCCAGAGCGTTCCGTCGCGCGCTACCGTAAGGCAGAAGACGCTGTTTTCCCGGATGGCCGGCGAGTTGTCGCTGTCGTAGACCACGAACCCCGCGCCATCGAACCGCACCAGCCCGCCGCTGGTTCCGATCCACAGATAGTTGTCGGGAGTTTGCGCAAATGCCTGGACCGTGTTTTCCGGCAGCCCGTCCTGCGTCTGCCACACGCGCCGCGTGAAGCCATCCGGCAGAATACGGGGCGAGGACGCGCACAATTCCAGGGCCGTCAACAGGGCCAGCGCGACAAAACGCAGGGCAGGCATCGCAATTTGCGGCCTATTTTATCACCCGGCCCCGGTACCGCCGGCGATCTCGTCGCCGGCGCCTTTTCCCTACCTCGCCTCGTAGCTCTTGCTGAACCCGTTCCGCGGATTCGTCACTGTATACCGCCCCTTCCCGTCCACCGACACCTGCAGCACATTCCCCTGGCACTGCGCCGTCGGCTCCAGGTTGGCAATCAGGTCCTCATTGGACTGCACGTCCTTCGGCGTCCCGAGCGCCAGGTGTACCTGCCAGATATCCTCCAGACCGGGCGATTTATGCAGCACCTCGAAAACGTCCGCCGGCCCTCCTTTGCGCGGGCCGTCGTTCATGATCGCCACCTTCGGCTGAATCGCCCACACGAACTGCGGCGAGTTCGAGCGGTCCAGCCCGTGATGCGAAACCTGGAACAGGTCCACTTTCCCGATCCGGTTATCCGGGCACACCAGTTTCTGCTCATAGTTCCACGTCAGGTCGCCCATATCGATGAAGCGGAACTTGCCGTATTGCAGCACGAATCCCACGCTCTGGTCGTTATCGGGATCGGGCTCCGTGCCGTGCGGATGAAAATCGGCGCATGCCGGGTTCGGTTGTCCCGCGCCCGGAAGCGCCTTCGCGATGGGCTCGCCGGCCGACATGATCACCGTGATGTTTACGCCCTTGAGCGGTATCTTGTCCCCGGCCTTGAGAATGGTTCGCTTGCCCGCGCTCAGCTCCTCGTACGCTTTGTACGCCGCCGCCACCTGTGGCCGCGCCAGTTCCACCGAGGGGCCATGGTCCATGAACCGCTCGATGGGAATCATTTTCGCCAGCGCCGCCATGCCGCCGATATGATCGGCATGGAAATGCGTAATCAGCAGAATGTCGATCTTCTGCAGGCCCGCCTTCTGCGCCGCCGCGAAAATGCGCTTCGCATCGCGATCGTCCGGTGTGCGATTGCCCGTGTCCACCAGCATCGATTCGCCGCTGGGGCTGACGATCAGAGTCGCGGCGCCGCCTTCCGCATCCACCCAGTAAATCTCCAGATTGCGCGGCGCGGCCGCCAGAGCGCCCGCCAGGCAAAAACCGAGGAACGTGCCGAGAATTCGCTTATGCATAGTGTTCATCTTCTGTTGTCCCACACACTGAGCGCCGGTAGGGGATTGCCCTTCGCATCGAACAGCGAATTCGGGTCCGGGCCGCCGCGGCCGCCGGCCGCTCCCGGAATGTACGTCGCCTCCGGATGCCAGTAATTTACTCCGATACCACGATGCTCCGGCGCCGCCTTCACCGTCTCGATCAGCTCCGCCAGAAACGCCCGCTGTCCTTCCGGTGTCAGCGGCCAGGCCATGTTCTTCGCGGCCTGGGGCGGGCGCGGCGTTCCCCGCGAAGGGTACGCCGTCTCCACCACCATCACGTCCTTGTGAAAATGTTTGATGGTTTCCGCCAGGTTGTCCCGCAGGTTCTCCATGGTCCCGTGATAGTTCGGGTAAAAGCTCTGCCCGATCACGTCATAAGCCACGTGCCCCTTGGCGAGGTGATCGAAATACCACTTCGTGACCGGCCAGTCGCCGCCGCAATCGATGTGTACGATGATGCGCGTGTGATCCGCGGGAATGGTCGCCGTGCGGACGCCGCGCACCGCCGCCTGCAGAACGCGGATCAGCCGGTCCCACTGCTTCACATCGTCGTACGGCTCGGGAGGAGTAATCACCCGCACGTCGCCCGCGAACACTTTCACGGTCGAAAGCGGCACCTTCACCTGCGCATCCGGCCACAATAGGCCGCCCGTAATTTCGTTGCCGATCTGCACGAAATCGGGCGTCGCTCCGGCCTCCTTCAGCGTATGGATCACGCCATTGGTGTACGTTTCAACCTGATGCACGAGGGCGTCGAAATCCAGATTGGCCCATGCCGCCGGCTTGTTCTGCTTCTGCGGGTCCGCCCACCAGTCGGAGTAATGAAAATCGAGCATGAAGGTGGCGCCGGCCGCTTTGATGCGCTGCGCCAGTTTGGTGGTGTATTCCAGCCCGTTGACGCCGTTGCGCGGGTCCACCCAGATGCGCAGCCGGAAGCACGTCCACCCGTGCTTCAGGAAGAGCGCGATGGCGTCGGCCGGCTTGCCGTCATCCAGGTACACGCCGCCGCGCTGTTCCACCTGCGGCAGCGTGGAAATGTCGGCGCCGAGATAAAACGGATGCTCGGAGTCGGAAGATGCGGCCAGAGCCGTGGCCGCCGCGAGCAGAACGCACACACCGGCGTGGATGGGTTTCATGTGGCGGACTGTAGCATGCCGCCGCCGCGCTGCCATCCGCCTAAAGTTGGAGCGTGCAGGCCGCGGCACCTTCACCGCCCCTGCGTTTCCAGCCTTCGCAATAGCTCTCTCGCCGGCGCGAATCCCGGGCTCAGGTCGATGATCCGGCGCAGCGTCGCGCCCGCCGCGCGCACATCTCCCGTGCGCCACTGCGCCATCGCCAGGTTCGTTCCCACCAGCACCAGCCCGCCGTTTTTCGCCAGCGCGTCCTGCCACAAGGCGATGGCCCGCGCGAATTCGCCGCGCTCGAAGAGGATTCCGCCCAGCCCCACAGATGCCGTCACCTGCCCCGGGTCGAGCTGCATCGCGCGCCGGTAGAGCGGTTCCGCTTCCGCCTCCCGTCCCGCGTTGCGATACATCTCGGCCAGGTAGAGCAGCACCTCCGAATCGTTCGGCGCTGCCCGTTCGCTCTGCTCCAGCAGCCGCAAAGCGCGCGCCCGGAACGCTGCCGACGTTGTATGCCCCGCGGCGATCGCATAAGCCAGCGTCGTGTCGCGCGCCGAAACCGCGGTGCCCTCGAACGGAACCAGGTCCGCCTCCGCCGCAGGCCCCGCTTGCGTCCCGCGCGGACGCCGCGGAATCGAGTGGTCCGTGTAGACCACGTGCTGCGCATCCGTGACCGGGCTCCTGGGCATGTGGCACGCGATGCAATCGTTCTGGTTCCGCGCGCGAACAGCCGCGGATTCCGTGCATCCCTTGCTCGCATGACACGCCAGGCATTTTCCGCGGAACCAGGCCGCGCGCTGCGCCGCATCTGGCGCCGCGTGCGGATCGTGGCAGGAGCCGCACCACAGCCGGTCGCCGGAAGCGCGCTTGCAGGCGCTCTGCGCCAGCTTTTCGAAATGGCTGTTGACGCGCATGCCGGGAACCGTTCCGGCGCGCACGAACACGGCGACCGAATCGCTCAGCCGGTCGCCCGGCCGATACGTGCTCCACGCGGAGCCCGCGCGAGTCACCCGCACCTCGCCCGAAAGATGGCACTGCTCACAAACGCTGTCGCGCCGCTCGGGATCCAGTTTTGCCGGGTTCACGATCGCCGCGCCGCCGGAGGTCTCGCCCGCCCGCATCTTCGCAACGTGCGCCTCGCCGGGTCCATGGCATCGTTCGCAGGCAATCCCGCCTTCGCCGAACGGCGGCGCGCCGAAGCGGTTCTGTGTGCCGCGCACTACATCGAGGAAGCTCGCGTGGCAGTTCAGGCAGGGCGGCGAAACCGGCCGCGTCACGTAAGGATACGCATACTGCTCGTATCCCGGCGCCAGCCCCCAGTTGCGGCCCGCGGTGTAGTACGCCACCGGAGCTTCGTACAGGAAGCCATCGTCCGCCAGCAGGTAGCTGCGCGCCACCGCGCCCGAGCCCACGTAGTAGCGCAGGAGTTTCTTCCCGCCCAAAGCGGCATCGCCCTTCCTGGCGAACTCCACCTGGAAAAAACCGCCTGCTTGGCTCACCCGGTAATGAAATCCGGATGCCGCATGCGTGAACGAAGCCTTCCCGAAGGTCTCCACCGCGTCGCGCCCCGCTTCTCCGCTGGAGAGCGCCATCGGCGTCCGCCGGTAGCTCTCGAAAATGTCGCGATGACACTCCGCGCAGGCGGCGCTGCCCGCGCTATACGCCAGCGGCGCGCAAATCGCCGCCAGCAGCAGCCGCCATGCCGCCCTGTCAATAGAACACATCCGGCTTGCCGCCCATGGTGCCGCTCTTCAACTTCCCGTTCCACTTCACCGAGGCGTTGTCCAGTACCAGCGGTTCGCCCACGGCCGCGTCGATCCGTGCGTTGTCGAACGTCACATCTTTGGCATCCTGCACCAGAAATCCGAGAGTGCTTTGCATCTTCACGTTGGTGAACGTGATGTCGTGGGCCATCTGCTCGGGCAGTCCCAGAATGCGGCCTGCCAGGGGCGACCGGGTCACCGTCAGATTGGTTACGTGGATATCGTAGAAATTCGGAATCGACTGCGTCTGCCCCGGCGCCGCCTGCCGCGGCCCCACGTCCGTCGCCAGCCCCGCGTTGCCGTTGTACAGCATATTGATGTCGAAGGGGCGCCGCACGTTTTTCATGACGATATCGGAATAGCGGATGTCGTGCACCTCGCCGCCGTTGCCGCGATACGACTTGATCCGCAGCCCGTTGTCCGTGCCGTCGAACGTGCAGCGCCGCACAATCACGTGGCTCAGACCGTTGCGCGTGGGGCTGCCGATCGAAATGCCGTGCCCGTGCAGACAGGTGAGATCTTCAATCAGCACGTCGTGCGAGCCGCTCTGCAGCGCCACGTTATCGTCGCCGGTATCGATTTCGCACTTGCGGATCACGATGCGCTGCCCGCCCGGATCCATCGCGTCTGTGTTCGGCGCATCGCTCGGCGCCACGATGCGCAGGTTCTGGATGGTGATATCCTGGCCGCGCGGCACCAGGTGGAACATGGGCGAATTTGTCAGCGTGATGCCGTCCACAAGCAGCCGCTGTACTCCTGACAGGTACACCAACACCGGCCGGGGAACCACCGTGCGGCCCGGCGGATAGCGCCGCGCTGCTTTGTCGGACCACATCCAGAACATGGCGCCGCTGCCGTCGATCGTTCCCGACCCGGTAATCGACAGGTCCGTCGTGCCGCTGGGGCAGGTAATCAGAGGCGTGGGCCGCACAAACGGCCTCCGCTCGCCGGGTTCGTGCGGCAGGTTGGGGTCGGGGATTCCGTAGTCCGAAAACTTGTCCGGCGCTTTGATGGTGGCGCCCTCATCGAGGTGCAGGTCCATGTGGCTGGTGAGGGCGAATGGCAGCGTCTTGTAGGTCCCCGGCGGCACGATCAGGTGGCCGCCGCCCGCGGCCGCGATCGCGGCAACCGCTTTGTGGAATGCTTCGGTGTTGAAGGTCGTTCCGTCGCCCACCCCGCCGAAATCCGCCAGGTTGAATTTGGCTTCGGGAATCACCGGCAGAGCGGCGGTGATTTCGTCGTGCTGCGCCGCCGTGTGCTGCGGAGGCGCGGCCGCACTCAGCGCCACAGCGGCCACTACCACGGCGAACGGCCAGAATTCTCGTTTCATGATTTCATCACCACGGCGATATTATCAGAATTCAATGTCACTCCACGAAAAACTCCCCCGCCGCCGCTTCCTGCAGGCCTCCGCGCTGCTGCCGGCGTTTGGCATTCCTGACGCATCTGCACAGCAACCCGTGCAGGCGCCGCCCAAAACGACCCTTACCCTCAACGTGCGCGATTTCGGCGCCAAAGGCGACGGCGCCGCCAAAGACACCGCGTCTCTGCAGGAGGCGCTCGACCGCTGCTCTGTCCTGGGCGGCGGCGAAGTGCTCGTGCCCGCGGGCAACTATCTCACCGGCGCCATCGCGCTGCGCTCCAACACCCTGCTGCGCCTCGAGCAGGATGCCGCCATCGTCGGAACGCCCGATTTCGCCGACTATCCCGTCACCCAGGTTCGCTGGGAAGGGAAGTGGATTCAGGGTCACGTGGGCCTCATCTACGCCATCGATTCGGCCAATATCGGGATCGCCGGCCCGGGCAAAATCGTCGGCAATCCCGCGCTCGGCGGCCGTCCCAACCTCGAAAACCCCTTGCGCCATCCCGCCGTCATCGAGCCCATCGGCTGCCGCGGCATCCGTCTCGAAGGCTTCTCCACCAGTTGCCGTCTCATGTGGTCCATCCACCCCACCAACTGCGAGAACATCGACATCCGCAATCTCACCATCCGCAGCACCGGCGGCAACGGCGACGGCATCGATATCGATTCCTGCAAGCACGTGCGCATCGACGCCTGCGATATCGCCACCGGCGACGATTGCATCTCCATCAAGTCCGGCCGCGGCAGCGAAGCCTACACCATCCTGCAGACCAGCGAAGACATCGTCATCAGCAACTGCACCATGGCCGATTCCATCTTCGCCTGCATCGGCATCGGCAGCGAAACCTCGGGCGGCATTCGTAACGTGCGCATCGAGCACTGCAAATTCACCGGCGCCCGTACCTACGCCCTCTACATCAAGACCCGCGTGGGCCGCGGCGCGTTCATCGAGGATATCGTCGCCGACGACCTCGACGTTTCCGGCACCCAGGGCGGCTTCCTCAGCTTCAACCTGGTCGGCAGCGGCATTCAGGACCAGGCGCCCGTGCCCGGCCTCGAAGGCATCCCCACCACGCGCAATTTCCGCTTCTCCAATGTGCGGGTCAAGGATTGCCCCACGCTGGTGGATGGCGCGCGCATCCATCCGCTGAAGCCGCTCGAAGGCTTTTCGCTGGTCAACGTCACCGGAACATGCGGCAAGGGAATCTCGCTGGCAAATGTTCGCGACGCCGAGATCCGCAACGTGAACGTCACCGGCTTCACGGGGCCGCTGATCGGCATCAACAACGTCACCGGCAAGGGCCTGGAAGGCGCCGCAGCCATCCCGCCTCCCAAAGTGCCCGATCCCATTCCCGCGCCCGCCGAACCGTACCGGCTCCATTGAACGAGTGCTATTGTAATCGCTGGAGTCTCCATGAAAAGAGCCTTATTGACCATTGCCATCGGATGCATCTGGCCCGCATGGGCCGCCGGACCTGTCTTCAACATTGTGGATTACGGAGCGCGCGGCGACGGTTCCACGAGCGCCACTGCGGCCATCCGTGCCGCCATTCAGGCCGCCCACGCCGCCGGCGGAGGCACCGTCTACGTCCCCGCGGGAAAATATGTCACCGGGCCCATCGAACTGGTCAGCAATCTGGTGTTCGAAGTCGGCGCCGGCGCGGTTCTGCGCTTCGATGCCTCGCGCGCCGAACTGTCGTACACCAAGGGCCGCGTCGAAGGCACCGACTGCATCACGCCCGCGCCTCTGATCGGCGGTCACGACCTCGAAAACGTCACCATCCGCGGCCGCGGCACCATCACGACCAATAATGCCGACTGGATGAACCTCATGCGGCAGTCCGACGCCGTCGCCGCCCGCGCCGTCTTTACCGGCATCCTGCGCGCGTTGAACCTCAAGCAGCCCGTTGCGCCGGAGGAGTTCCAAAAGGCCGCGCCGTCGCTGCGCCCCTCGTTCATCCGCACCATGGACAGCAAGAATATTCTCATCGAGGGCCTGCACATCGTCGGCTCTTCCATGTGGACCGTGCACATTCTCTATTCCGAGAACGTCACCATCCGCGACCTCATCATCGAGACTTACCCCGGCGCGAACACCGACGGCATGGATATCGATTCCAGCCAGGACATCCGCATTTCCAACTGCTACCTGGATACCGGCGACGACTCCATCTGTCTGAAATCCGGCAAAGATGCCGATGGCCTGCGCGTCAATCGTCCCACCGCGAATGTCACCATTACAAATTGCACGGTGCACCATGGCCACGGCGCCGTTGTGCTGGGCAGTGAGACCTCCGGCGGCTTCCACAACATCGTGGCCAGCAACATCGTCTGCCAGGGAACGCAAAAAGGAGTGCGCATCAAGAGCACCCGCGGCCGCGGCGGCATCATCGAAAATGTGCGCTTCGATCACTGGACCATGGATGGAGTCGAGGAAGCCATCAACGTCACCAACTACTACACGCGCTCTCCCGAAGAGCCCGTTTCCGAGCGCACACCCGTCTTCCGCAACATCGCCATCAGCAACATGACCATCAACCACTCGCCCATGATCATCGATATCGAAGGTCTGCCGGAGATGCCCGTCAACGGCCTGCAAATCAGCAACATCATCGCGTCGGGCAAGGTCGGGATGCGTGCGTACAACACCGAGGCGTTGGAACTGCACAACGTGCAGGTGAACCCCGAAGTCGGTCCTGCGTTCCTGATCCGCGATTCCAAGGACCTGGAACTCGACGACGTCTCCACGCGCACGCCCGCGGCCGGCTCCCCCGTGATTCGTCTGGACCGCTGCCCCGGCGCCATCGTGCGCGCCAGCCGCGCCTTCGCCGGCACCGGAACATTTCTGGAAACCGCCCCCGGCGAACTGAAAACCATCGTGCTCGACGCCAACACGCTCGGCCAGGCGAAGACCCCGACCGTCGAAAGCGCCACCGACCTCTGGAAGGCTCCCCTTCCCGTGCACACCAGCCGGTAGCCCTGGCTCACGGAGCCGCGATGGAAAGGTGCGGTGCCTGGTTCGCAGCACCCCGGTTCTCTACCGCAACCGTACCGTTCTCCAACTCCGTACCACCACCGGCCCCAGCAACCCCGAGGGCATCAGCGGCGAATCCGCCTTCCACTTCGTGATATTTGTCTGCGTCCGCCGCTCGGCCTCCGGCAGCCGTTGATCGCCGATCAACCGGTTGGGCCAGAAGTTCGTCACGTCCACTTCGAGATCGTTCCACCCCGCTCGCGCAGCCCCGTCCAGCGACACGCGGAACGGCTTCTTCCACAGAATCCCCAGGTCCCGCCCGTTCACCCGCACGCGCGCGATCTCCCGCACGTCGCCCAGGTCCAGATCGAGCCCCACGCCCGCCGGCGCCTGAAAACGCGCCGTATATATGGCCGTGCCGGAATAGTAACGGATTCCCGGATCGCTGCTGGCAGTCCACGACTCCAGACGGTCGAAGACCGTCTTCGCCGGCGCGCCCCAACCCGGAGTGAACGCCACCGTCCACGGCCCTTCAATCGTTTCCGGTGCCGGCATGGGCGGTACTTCGGCGTGCAATTCTGTTCCGTCCGTCAGGCTCAACCTGTAATCTCCCGCCTTCTCCGTTGTGAGTTCGTCGAGCGCGAGATCGACCCGCGCGTTCGCGTCCGGAGGCGTCACACTCGAAACGTGCCGCCCGGCAGGCCGGCGGAATATCACGAAAACGGAACCATACGGATCCAGCCGCAGCAGCAGTTCTGTCTGGTGGGTCGGCTCTTCGTTGTAGATCGGCTGCGGTTCCATACGGCCGGTATCCGCGTACCACAGCTCCGGCGCTTTGCCTTCCACGCGAAATTCCACGTTCGCGTTCACCGCCTCCGGCCGCGTGTTGCGCACGAAGTAAATCTCCGTGCCGCCCCAGCGGCGGTGAACATAATCGAGCGCAACGGAGCCGGAAGCCGGTGAAACCGGGTAGGCGGCGAAATCGGGCGCCACATTCAGCGCCTCCAGCACCTCTCGCGCGCTCTTTCCCGTTCGCACCTTCCCGCTGTCCCATAACGCCGCCGCAATCGCGCGCACCTCCGCATCGCTGTCTCCCAGACCGGTGGCGCGGCGCGGCTTCGGCCCCAGCACGGTCGCTCCCGCCAGCACCAGTTTGCGCACGGCGCGCAGCGCCTCCAGCGAAATGCTGTCCCGGTCCGGCAGCACCAGCAGCCGGTAGCTCATGCCGTCCGGCAGTACGATGCGTCCGTCGCGCACGGCCATGCGATGCGCCAGCACACTCGCGTCGGCGTCGTCGTAATCGTAGCCCGGCAGCACGCGCGCCGGATCGGCGCTCTGGAGCTGCGCGAAATTGGGCACCTGGTCGCCGTAATAGTAGACCACATCCGCCACCGGCAGCCCCTGTTGCAGCAGAAACTGGCTGCGGTTGATGTAGCTCACAAACGCCCCGGCCTCATTCCACCACGTCACGTTCGGATTGAGATGCGTGCCGGCGAAATACTCCTGGCCGGGCACCCCCATTTCAGCCGGCGACGAAGTGAACGTGTGCCAGATCAGACGGTTCAGCCCTTCGCACACCGCCTGGTCGAAGGTGGGCTTCAGATCCTGCCCCGGCGATTCCTCCCACTGCGGGCCGATGCTCGTCATCCCTTCCGCGGCCGCCAGGGTCTTGCCATAGGTGTGTGCTGCGCTGGCCGCTTCCTTCACGAAAAAGCGGTCTTCGTCGCGCGTGCGATGCGTCGGCGATTGCGCCCAGAATTCGGTCTGCGGAAACGCGCTTGCGCCGAGCGTCTCCAGCGCGTCGATCGGCGCTCCGTGCGGGCCGCCCGATTCCGGATGGATGCCCAGCCCGTAGCGCGCCGCCAGTTCCGCGAACGGCCGGTAATGCTGGTCGAGAATCAGGTCGCCCACCGTGCGGCGAAGATCGTTCAGAAAGCGGTTGCTGGTTTCACGATCGTCCAGAATCCGCCCCGACACAATCGGCAGGTAGGGCACCAGATCGTATCCGCGGCGGCGGCGAAATTCGTCGCGAAAACGGCTCGTCCAGTTTGTGCCGCCCAGCTCCCAGCTATCCGTCGCCAGGTAGCGCAGCGTGCGGCCCAGGTACGGGCGCGCATCTTCCAGCAGCGGATCGAGCACTTCGTGCCAATAGGTCTCCAGCGCCGTGCGATCCAGGTAATCGATCGCCAGCCCCTGCCACGCGCCGCTCGCAGTGGAAACGCGCGCGCCTGAACAGGTGTAGCCGATCCGCAGCACCTCCCACGTTCCCTCCGGCACGGTCCACGAAAGACTGCCATCCGGGCCGATCCGCTCCGTCAGGTTGCGGACATCGCCCGTGCGCGCGTCTTCCTCGCCCGGCTCCGGCGCAAGATCCTCCAGAAGCGGCTCGGTGTTGGGCATCGAAAAGCCCGCTTCTACGGCCGCCGTCTTCATGGCAAGCTGCCGGATGGGCCGCCGCGGCATGGCCGCGCCGTGTCGCAGCGGGTAGGCCAGCACCGCAATCTCGCGATAGAACCCCAGCGCCGTGCGCGGCTGCGGCAGTTGCCCGTGAAATTCGCGCGGACCCTCCACCGTAATCCGCGACCACGTGAGCACCTTGGAAGCTTGCTCCGGTTTCACCGTGGGCCCGCCCAGATTCCAGCCGCTCTGGATGTTGAGACTGATTTCCAGGCCTAGCCGCGCGGCTTCGGCCAGCGCGTGCCGGTAGAGTTCGCGCCATTCCGGGCTGCCGAAGGTGGGACCGGCGGGCACGGTGCGGTTGCCCTGCTGATCGGCGCCGCCGGCATCCACCAGCAGCGCGCCGCCGTAGCCTTTCGCCTTCATCTCCTCCAGGTCGCGCGTAATCGTCGCCTTGGTAGTGTGGCCGTTCAGCCACCACCAGTAGCAGCGGAGGCGCGCGGACGCGGGAGGCTCCGCAAACCCGGCTTCCAGCCCGGGCGATGACGATACCGCGAAGACGATCGGCGCAATGAGAGCCGCCGCCAGAACGCCGCCGGCCATCCACCGGCGGCGCCCTTTAGCGATAGACATAAGAGTTTGGACGCCCCGGCGACCCTAAAAGTTCAGCTTGAGCGCCAACTCCACGATGCGTGGATCGTTCACCTGCGAGATCGGCACCACGCCGAAATTCGTCGAGCCGAACGACGTGTTGGGGGTGTTGAACTCCGCCGTGTTCCCCAGGTTATAGGCGTTCGCGCGGAATTGCAGCCGCGTGTTTTCGTGGATCACGAAGCTCTTGTAGAGCGAGAAATCCACGATCGTGGGAATTTCCGAGCGAACCCCCGGCAGCACCCCGCTCAGCGTCCCCAGCGTGTACGGCGGCAACTGGATGAAAGCCACCGGCTGATTCGCGTCGGTGCAGTTCTGCCGCACCCCGCTCGTGTTCAGCGAGCAGGTGTCGAACCACTGCTGGTAAGTACGGTTGGAAAGCTTCGGGTTCACGCCCGTGGAGTATGCGCCGCCGGGAGCGCCGATCAGGTATCCGTTCGAGTAGCGCAGAATGCCATTGGCCTCCCAGCCGCCGAGCACTTTGTGCATGAGCCCTGTATTCTTGGCGAAGAGCGGCAGGGAGTATGTCAGGCTCAACGTCAGCAGTTTGCTCGGCTCGCCCGCCTGCACGCGCGCCAGCGCCGTGTCCTGATTGTTGAGGTATCCGGTCTCCTGCATGATTTTGTCCCAGGTGAAGCTCAGCCGCCCCTGCAAGCCGGCCGACAGCCTTTTCTCGACCGAGAGCTGCATGGAATTATACAGGCTCTGGCCGATGGGAATCGTGGATTCCGTAATGCCGCCGAATTCGGGATAGGGGATCAGCAGGTTCTGATAGGCCGTGGTGGCGTTGTTCAGGCTCGATCCGGGAATCAATCCCGCCATCGGGTTGGGAACCTGCGCCAGCAGCGTGGTGCTGGGAACCGGAATGGCGTTGCCCGGCAGCGCGTAATACTGCCCCGGCAGCACGTTGATTCCCTTCGATACCGAAAGCTGCGAAGCGAAGTTGCCGCTGAATGCCAGTTCCACCAGCGTCTGTTTCGGCAACTGCTGCTGCAGCGACAGCGAGTAGTTGTAAATCTTGGGAATGGTGCGGTCCGGATCTGCGAACGTGAAGCCCTGGCCCAACAGCGTGCCGAGCCCGAGGCTGCTTCCTGTGGGCGCCAGAATGCCGCCCGGGAAGGGATTGCTGAAGCCGTTGGCCGGCGTGATTCCGTTGTCGTTCGAGGTCACATACCCTGTGGTCGTGCTGAAGCCGTTGGAGCCGCCGCTCTGGAACGTCACCGAATAATACGTTCCGAAGCCGCCGCGCAGCACCGTATTCTTCGTCAGCCGGTATGCCGCGCCGATGCGCGGACCCCAGTTGTTCAGGTCTTTCACGAAGGGATAGCGATTGCCGTTGCCCGTGAAGAGCAGCCCGCCTTTCAAAGTCAGCCCGGTCACCTGCGATTGCAGCGGATTCGGAGCAGTAAGCGCAAAGCCATCGTTCTGCCGGTTGTACCGCTCGCTCATGGGCGATTCATATTCCCAGCGCAGCCCCAGGTTCAACGTCAGGCGGCTGGTGACGCGCCAGTCATCCTGCACGAAATAGCCGGTGTAAGTCTGTTTGAACGCGGAGGCGATGTTGTTGCTCACCCCGCCGCCCGAAGGCCAGCCGAGCAGCATCGAGGCGAACGGATTTCCGGCCGTGGTGCTGCCGGAGAGCGCATTCTGCTGCGTGAAACCGGCGCTGAAGCTGAACGCGTTCAGATTCGAGACCGGCGTGATGTTGTTCGCCAGCATGATATACAACTCGCCGCCGGCCTTCAGCGTGTGCTTGCCTACGGTCTTGTTGACGGTCGCGGATAATGAATGATCGAACGTCGTCGAATACTGGCTTGCCGATTGCGCCCCTACTCCCGGCGTGCCGCTCAACAGCCCCGTATAGCCGTTCGACATGTTCACCGCCGGGAAATTCTCGTGCGGCAGTTGCGAAACGAACGACTGCGAGAAGCCCAGCTTGGTCAGATCGTAATTATCGCCGTAAACTCCCAGCGCGAAGGGATGGAAGATGAACCCGTACTTGACATCCAGCACCGTCGATGGATTCAGCGTATCCACCCAGTCGACGCTGCCGCCGTGATTGTTGCGATAGTGCAGATACCCGGGGCTGGCCGCGGGATCGGCGAATCCGAACGTCGGGAAAAGCTGGTGCCGCTGGTTCGAGAATCCGATCATGGTCAGCCGGTTCTTCTCGTTGATCTGATGATCGACTCGGCCGGCAATCGAGTGATACTTATCCTGCTGCGAATTCGGACTTACCACCCAGTTGTTGAAACCGCCCGCCGTTCCCGGAAGGTTGGGCATGGGGTACTCATTAATAATCGCCTGTCCGATCGGGTTGATCTGATTTTTCGGAATCATATTGCCCGGAAACGGCTGCCGGATGTACTGTCCGTTGACCACCGAGTAGCTGGACGGATCGTAAATAATGACCGGCGCGCCGCTGCTGGTAGTCAGGCTGGAAAAATCGCCGGTGCGTTCGGCCGCCGTCGGCACCGAGCCCGTAAACGGCAGCGGGCTGGCGTTGCGGATCCACTCCATGGAGAACATGAAGAAGGTCTTGTCCTTGCCGTTATAGATCTTCGGCAGATACACCGGCCCGTCCACCACGAAGCCCGGCTGGTTCCACCGCATCACCCCGCGCTTGGAGCCTGCCGCATTGGCGGGAAAGTTGTTGGCGTTCAGCTTGTCATTGCGGAAGAACTCGTAGGCCGAGCCGTGCAACTGGTTGGTGCCGCCGCGCAGCACGCTGTTGATCACCGCTCCCGCCGTGTGTCCGTACTGCGCATCGTAGAGATTGGTCTGTACCGTCACTTCTTCGACCGCGTCCGGAGACGGCACAAACCCGGTGTAGATGGCCGCCGATCCGCGCTCTTCCGGCGCATTCGGGATGCCGTTCAACGTGATCTGGTACTGGCTGCCGATGCCTTCCACGGACATCTGCGCCGCCGCGCCGTCATACGGGCGGCCATAGGCGCTCTCCTGTCCCACATTGGTGCTTCCGTACAAACCGGATTGAATCCCGGTGGCCAGGCTTGCCAGCATATACGTGTTGCGGCCCATCACCGGAAGGTCCGTGATTTCCTTGGTATTGATCGTCTGCCCCATCGACGCCGTAGCCGTTCGAAGCTGGTCGGACTCCGCCGAAACCGTCACCGTCTCAGTGGATACACCGACCTCCAGGTTCATATCGGCCTGGATCTTGTCTCCGGCGTGCAGTTCGATGGCGGGATGCACCGCCTGCTTGAAACCGCTCGCCGTCGCCGTCAGCGTATAACTCCCGGGCAAGAGGAAGGGAACCGTGTACGCCCCGGCGCCATTTGTGCGCGCCGTCACCACTACGCCGGTACCCGTGTTGCGGGCCTGCACTTCGGCGTTCGGCACCGCCGCCCCGGAGGCGTCGGTCACAGTGCCGGTAATGGTGGCGCGGTATTCCTGGGCAGCCATGGGCAGCGCCAGAAACGCAGCCGCCAGACTGAGCGTCATCACACGTGTGAATCTCGTCTTCATGGACATATTCGCTCTCCCCTGAGAAATGAAACTAACCTCGTTCTCCTGCATAGACCCATCGCCCGCGAGTTTCAAGTTTTCACACGTTTCAGAACCGTTCGCAAACCGTTTGCAGGGGGTTATAATACCGTCAGAATTCAATGGTTGCTTTTGAGCCCCCGGTTTCCGAGCACGAGAAGCGGGAGTGTCTGGAAGGGGTCTTGAACAGTGCCTCGTTCGCCCGTTCCGCGCAGTTACGCGCCCTGCTGCGCCACCTCTGCGAGCGCGAAATCGCCGGGCGCGCCGAGGAATTGACCGAGTATCAGATCGCGGTCGAGGTGCTCGGGCGCCGCAAGGACGTCGACCTGGCGGACGATGCTTCGGTGCGCAATCGCGCCTACGAACTTCGCCAGCGCCTGGAGCGCTACTACACCACCGAACAGCCGCATGCCGCCATCCGCATTGAAATCCCCCGTGGGCGATATGTGCCCTCTTATACACGGCAGCCTGCGTCCGCTGCCGTCGAGCCGCCGCCCGCGCACCCGGCGCTCGCGGCGCGCACGCCTTTGTGGAAGTGGGCGCTTCCCGCCCTCTGCCTTGCCGCCGGATTGCTGAGCGGCTTTCTTCTGGCGCCCGCGCCCCATCCCGCGTCCATTCTCAAAGAAGCCTGGGGCCCTTTGGCAGATCCCGAGGGCGACCTGCTGATGGTCATTGCCACCAACATGCACATGATCGTGCGGCCGCACATCGGTCCTTATTCGCTGCGCCTGCCCGCGCCGGAAGAGGTCTATCCGCTCTACGGCCCCAATCGCCCGCGTGCTTCGGGTGAGCCTTTATACATGGAGCCCACACAGCTCTCTGTGCCGCTGGGCGAAGTTTCCGCCACCGTGACCCTGGCCAATACGCGCGCCGCGTTCGGCGGCAGCTATCAGATTCTGCCGGAAGCGGAAGCGCCGGTGGCCGCCTTGCGCGGCCGCAACGGCGTGCTGATCGGCTCCGGGACCAACAGTCTCGCTGCCGCCACGCTGCTGCGCAACCTCCCCTACACCATCGATTACACCAGCGACGACCGCTTCGCCGTCATCGACCAGCGCAAGCCGCCCGGCCAGAACGAGATGATGATTTCGCAGCCCAACGGCAATCCGGTGCCCGACGTTCTCTACGGATTGGTAAGCGTCATCACGTCCACGGATTCCAACGGCCGCCCCAGGCGGACGCTCGTGGTTTCGGGCTCGGGCTCGGCCGGCGTGCAGGCGGCCGTCGAGTTCTTCTGCTCGCCGGTGCGTATGCGCGAATTGAAGAACCGCTTCCTGGCCTCCGGTCTGAAGGGCTTTCCGCCTGTTTACCAGGTGGTCGTGCGCTGCAAGACCTCGGGTGTGCGTTTGCTCTCCTACGAATATGCCACCCACGTCGTGGTCGGCCATCCGTAGCCCCGCTTCATCAGCAGATCTGCACCGTCTCGATTCCCACGAGCGCTCCCAGTTTCCGGATCCGCGGCGCGATGTGGCCCACTCCCGCCGCGCAGTGATGCGCCGGCCCCGCGGCATTCCATGCGTTGACGAACGCCCGCGCGCCGATCGGAAACCGGTAGCGGCTGTTCGTATTGCCGATTTCCAGAATGGGGCCGGCCACCGATTCCGCTTCCGCGACCACCAGTTTCAGCCCGCCTTCGCTCTCCGCCACCGAGAGCAGTGTCACCGGTCCGAGCCGTACGCTCATCTCCACCGAGAGGCCGCGGCCCACCTTTCCGTGGTACACGCCGAGTGGCCGCACTTTGATTTTGCCCTCTGCGATCGCCAGATGCCCCGGCCCGTCGTGCCCCATCAGCAGCACGTCGTCGTGGAAATCGATCCCGTAGCTCTCTGTGAAGGAACCGCCCACACCGAACGCGTCCAGGATCTTCATCGCCTGCGCGTTCTTGATTTCGCACTCGCCCGCTACCGGAATGCCGCGCGCCGTCAGCAGGCTCGTGCCCAGGATGATGGAGCTGATGGCGTCTTCGTTGGCGGAATCCGGCGACCCCGAGTAATAATACGCCAGCGAGCCCAATTGGTGCCGCGCGGCCAATGCATCGAGCGCCACCGAGGTCCGCGCCGCCCGCTCCAGCTCCTCGCGGGAGCAATCCGCCTGCACGTCGAACGCGTCCTCGAACTCCGCCATGCGCCGTTCGATCTCTTCCGCTGTCACTTCCGCCCGCAGCGCCGCCAGTTCATCCACTTCGACGATTTCGATATGCCCGCCGAAGACCGCGCACTGCCGCGTGAGATCGCTATAGACATCCAGCATCCCGCCGTAGTAGTGGCCCATCACCCCCAGCCGGTTGTGCTCCATGGCGTGCGCCACGCGCGCGGCGTCGATCCATTCGTCCACCTCGTTCCACGCCGCCGCATCGTTCTCCAGCATGCCCGTGATCTGGAAAAACGGAATGCCGCAGCGCCGGAACACGTTGGCGATCTCCGGTACCGGACACGCCTGGCACCATGCCAGCCATTCGCCGGTCATCTTGCCGCGGTCCCCGATGGCGTTGAACGCCGCGTAATCGATCGCTTCGCCCGGCGACAGGTTCAAAAGGATCACCGGCACTTTGGCGCGGCGCACCACCGGCAGCACCGTGGAAGACAGGGCATACGTGGTGACGTGAAGGAAAATCAGGTCGACATCCGCGCGCCGAAACGCATGCCCCGCCTCCAGCGCCTTCGCGGGCGTGTCGATCATTCCGAGGTTGACTACCTCCACGCCGCTGCGCCCCAGCCGCTGCGCCACCCGCGCCGCGTATTCTTTCAACCGCTCGCGCAGCCCTTCGAACTGCTCCCAATAAGCTTCAAGCCCGATCGCAAACAGCCCGACCCGCAATCCGCCGTTCGACCCAGCAGTAGTCGTGTACATGCCGCCTCATTCGGAGCCGCGACCGCAGGGAGCGGTGCCTTCCCCTCTACATCTTCGGAGCGTAATACCCCGGCCGCACGTGCACGATCAGATCCTTCCGTCCCCGCACCCGAAGCGTCACCGGGTGGAACAGGCCATCGGTCAGCAACGGCTCGGGACGGTACAGGATGATGTACTGGTGCGTGAGCACATTGGCGATATTCTCGAACGATTGCGCCAGGTCCTCGATCTTGAACGGGAAATACGCCGTGCCGCCGGTCTTCTCGGCAAAATAACGCAGCACCTTGTCGCCTTCGGTCTCGTCGCGCGTGATGTTCGTCGAGATCGTGTAGATCACTACATCGGTGCGCTGCGCCATCTCCAGCGCCTGGTCGCGCGTGTATTGGCTCTGGTTGTCTTCGCCGTCGCTCAGAATGACGATCGCCCTGCGGAACTTCGTGCGCGGCTGGTCCTGCCCCAGTTTGTCGCGGCAGGCGTAATAAATGGCGTCGTAGAGCGCGGTGCCGCCGCCGGGACGCAGTTCGTAGATGGAATGTTCCAGCGAGGCGGTATCGGTCACCAGGTCGGATACCAGTTGTGCGGTGCTGTCGAAGCTCACCACCATGCCTTTGTCCTGGCTGCTGCGCATTACTGTGCGGATGAATTCGCTGGCCGCCTCCTGTTCGAACTTGAAGCGTTCGCGCACGCTGTTGCTGGTATCGATCAGGATGCCCAGCCGCAGCGGCAGATCGGTTTCCGCCGAGAATTCCTGAATGGTCTGCGGCCGCTTGTTTTCGATCACTTCGAAATCGTTCTTGTCCAGGTCGGTCACGAAGCGGCCCTTCTTGTCCATGACCGTGAAGAGCATATTGACGCGCGTCACATCCACCTGGATGCGCGTCGGCTCGTCGGCCCGCTCGACAGGCTGCGTCTGCTTCGCCGGCGGAACGGGATTCTGCTGCCCGGCCCATGCCGCCGCCGCAAGCACACCCGCGGCCGCGAGAGGAACCCAAACTTTCATATAGGACGATTATATCGCGCCAGGCAAAGCGGCCATCCACTCCTCCAGCTCCGCCGGGAGCGGCGAAACCACCGTCAATGCGTTCCCCGTCGCCGGTTGGTGGAAGCGGATGCGATGGGCGTGCAGAAAATAACGGCCCAGCGGCTGCTGCCCGGGAACACGGGCGGGAGCGCCGTAGAGCGTGTCGCCCGCCACCGGGTGCCCGATGCTCGAAAGATGCACGCGAATCTGATGCGTGCGGCCGGTGCCGATGCGCACTTCGAGAAACGTGAAGTCTTTGAAGCGCCGCAGCACGCGATACTCGCTCCACGCGGCGCGCCCCTCCGCCAGCCGCGCGGTCATGCGCGTGCGATGCAGCGGGTCCCGCGCAATGGGCCGCTCGATGCGTCCCGCTTCGCGCGCCAACCGGCCGTGCACCAGCGCCAGGTAGGTCTTCTCCACTTCGCGCCCGGAGAATTGCGCCGCCAGGCGATGATGCGCGGCATCGTTCTTCGCCACCAGCAGCACGCCGCTGGTGTAGCGGTCCAGCCGGTGCACGATTCCCGGCCGCAATTCGCCCCCTACGCCGGAAAGCGCTGCGAACCGGTGCAGCAGCGCGTTGACCAGCGTTCCGGAATGAATGCCGGCCCCGGCGTGCACCACCATGCCCGCCGGTTTATCGATCGCCACCAGGTCGTCGTCTTCATAGAGAACCACCAGCGGGATCTCCTCGGGCACGGCGTGCAAAGGCGGCGCCGCCGCTGGCTCGCACTTTACCGTTTCGCCCCCGCGCAGCTTGTAGGATGCCCGCTGCGCCGCGCCATCCACCTGCACGCGGCCGGCGCGGATCCACTCCTGAATGCGCGAGCGGCTGAACTCCGGCAGGCGCTCGTGCAGCATTTGATCGAGCCGTTTGCCGGCGTCGCCGGCTTCCGAGATGAGACGCACGGGGGAGATGCCGCTACTCCTGTATTCTACTGAAATGACGATGCCGTTCGAATCCAAGACCGCGCTGGTCACCGGGGCCGGCAAGGGGGTGGGGAAGGGAATCGCGCTCGAACTCGCCCGCCGCGGCTGGAGCGTGGCGGTCAATTATCACGCCGATGCCGAAAACGCCGCCGCTACCGTCGCCGAAATCGCCGCCGCCGGCGGCACAGCGTTCGCGGTGCAGGCGGATGTCGGACGCGCTGCCGATGCCGCGCGCCTCTTCGGCGAAGTGCTCGCCCGCTCCCCCCGCCTCGATGCCCTGGTCAACAATGCCGGCACGCAGGTCTGGAAGCCCCTTCTTGAGATGGAAGAGTCCGAATGGGACCGCGTCATCGCCACCAATCTCAAAGGCTGTTTCCTCTGCACCCAACTGGCGGCCCGCCACATGCGAGAGCACGGCGGCGGCCGCATCGTGAACATCGGCTCTGGCTGCAACAAGCATCCCTTCCCCAACCTGGCCGGCTATACCGCAAGCAAAGGCGCCATCGAAATGTTCACCAAAGCCGCGGCGGTCGAATTGGGAAGATACGGCATCACGGTGAACTGCGTTGCTCCCGGAGCCATCGAAATCGAACGCACCAGGCGCGAAGCCGGCGATTATGCCCAAACCTGGGCTTCGCTGACGCCGCTCGGCCGCGTCGGCCAACCCGCGGACGTTGCGCAGGCGGTCGCTTTTTTCCTGGAAGAACCCGGCGGCTTCGTCACCGGCCAGACGTTGTGGGTGGATGGAGGCCTCTTTACGCGTCCGAACTGGCCGTATCCCTTGGAGTCGTGACCTCCGGCATCGGCTGCGCCTGCGCGCGCGACGGTTCCTCCGATGCCAGCCGCCGCCGGTCGAAAAACTGCACCCGGCAATAGCGGCAATGAAACAGCGCGCCGCCGGCCATGCGCTCGAAAAGGTTAAGAAATCCCGTGTACATCGGGTCGATCTTATCCCGCGCCCGCAGCCGCACAATCCGGTACGTGCCGCAATTCGGACATCGGGCGTGGGGGCCAAAATGGTACCGGTAGTGGCGGGAAATGAATTCTTCGTGCTTGCATTCGCGGCAGGAATAAATCGCCATGTAGGTAAATCGTTCGGCGAACCTCCGATGAATGCGCCGGAGTTTCCCGCCGCATTGACTGCATTTGAGCATTCCTGGAGCCTGTTATAACGCAATTTGCGGAAGCGAACAAGCCGCGGCACAATAAAAGATAGCCCTCATTATCCACAGTTAATATGCTGGACAGGATTACCGTGCATGGCGCGCGCCAGCACAACTTGAAAAATATCGACGTCGAGATTCCACGCAACACCCTGACGGTGATTACCGGGTTGAGCGGGTCGGGAAAATCCTCGCTTGCCTTTGACACGATTTATGCCGAAGGCCAGCGGCGATATGTCGAAACCCTCTCCACCTACGCCCGGCAATTCCTGGATCAGATGGAGCGCCCCGATGTCGATTCCATCGATGGCCTCAGCCCCGCCATCTCCATCGAGCAGAAAACCACCAGCCGCAGCCCCCGCTCCACCGTCGGGACCATCACCGAGATTTACGACTACCTGCGACTGCTCTATTCCTCCATCGGCGTGCCCCATTGCCCTGTCTGCGGCAACGAAATCTCCCGCCAGACTACCGGGCAGATCCTGCAGCACGTCCTCGCACTCAAGCCCGAAGACCGCATCATGGTCATGGCGCCGGTGGTGCGCGGCCGAAAAGGAGAATATAAGAAGGACCTGGAGAAACTGGCCCGCCAGGGCTTTGTGCGCGCCCGCATCGATGGCGTCCTGCGCTCGCTCGACGAAGAAATCCCGCTCGATCGCCGGAAGAATCACACCATCGAAGTGGTGGTGGATCGCCTGCTCGTCAAACCGGGAATCGAAAAACGCCTCGAAGCCTCCATCGAAACCGCCACCAGGCTCACCGGCGGCCTGGTGCTGGTCGCCGTCGTCAACGGCGAAGAGCGCCTCTATTCGCAAAAACTGGCCTGCATGGAATGCGGCACCAGCATCCCGCAGCTCGAACCGCGGTCGTTCTCCTTCAACAGCCCCTATGGCGCCTGCGAAGAGTGCCACGGGCTGGGCGAGTTGTGGGCATTCGATCCCGTAAAGGTCCTGGTGGACCCTTCCAAGCCGCTTCTGGATGGCGGCCTCGGTCCCGGCGGCAGTTCCTGGAGCGTACAGCAGGCGCTCGAAGCGCTCGCCAAAAAATTCCGCATCAATCTGAAAAAACCATTCGAGAGCCTGCCGCAAAAATCGCAGGACATTCTGCTGCAGGGCTCGAACGGCCTGCCGGGAGTGCTGGCCATTCTGCAGCAGTCTTTCGACGAGGCTCCCGAGGGCTATCGCGAGTGGCTGACCGATTATATGTCTCCCGTCGAGTGCCCCTCGTGCCACGGCAAGCGCCTGCGGCCCTCGAGCCTGGCCGTACGGGTGAAAAGCTTCTCCATCGCCGAATTCACCGCTCTGCCCCTCGCGCGCGCACTCGTCACGGTGCGCAACTGGGAGCTGAGCGACCGCGAAATGCAGATCGCCGGCCGCGTGCTGGACGAAATCCGCCGCCGCCTCGAGTTCCTCTCCGCGGTCGGGCTGGACTATCTCAGCCTCGATCGTTCCGCCGCCACCCTCTCCGGCGGCGAAGCGCAGCGCATCCGCCTGGCCACCCAGATCGGCTCCAAGCTGCGCGGCGTCCTCTACGTTCTCGACGAACCCTCCATCGGGCTGCATCCGCGCGATAACAATCGTCTGCTCGAAACCCTGGCCCAGCTCCGCGACATGGGCAACACGGTGCTCGTGGTCGAGCACGATGCCGAAACCATCGGGCGCGCCGACTACGTCATCGATCTCGGCCCCGGCGCCGGCCGCCTGGGAGGCGCACTCGTCGCCGCCGGCAAGCCCGAGGAAATCGCCGCCAATCCCGAGTCGCTCACCGGCCGGTACCTGGCGGGCACCGCGCAGATTCCCGTTCCCGCCGCCCGCCGTAAACCCAACGGGAAAAAACTGGTGGTGCGCGGCGCGCGCGAGCATAATCTCAAAGACGTGGACGTCGAAATCCCGCTCGGCCTCCTCACCGTGGTGACGGGCGTGTCGGGGAGTGGAAAATCCACTCTCGTCAACGAAATTCTCTACCGCTCGCTGGCCCGCGAAATCTACGGCTCGCACGAAGAACCCGGCGCGCACGGCTCCATCGAAGGCATCGAGTACATCGATAAGGTCATCCGCATCGATCAGGCGCCCATCGGCCGCACGCCCCGTTCCAACCCCAGCACCTATACCGGGCTCTTCACCCCCATCCGCGACCTCTATGCCATGCTGCCGGAATCGCGCGAGCGCGGCTACAAGCCCGGCCGCTTCAGCTTCAACGTCAAGGGCGGCCGCTGCGAAGCCTGCCAGGGCGATGGGCTCAAACGCATCGAAATGAACTTTCTGCCCGACGTCTATGTCACCTGCGACGTCTGTCGCGGCCGCCGCTACAACCGCGAAACCCTCGAGGTGAAATACAAGGACCACTCCATCGCCGACCTGCTGGACGCCACCGTGGAAGAGGCCCTGGCCCTCATGGAAAACCTGCCGCAGATCCGCGCCAAGCTGCAAACGCTTTATGATGTGGGCTTGGGATACGTGCACCTCGGCCAGTCTTCCACCACGCTCTCGGGCGGCGAAGCGCAGCGCATCAAGCTGGCCAAGGAACTCAGCAAACGCCAGACCGGCCGCACCTTCTACCTGCTCGACGAGCCCACTACCGGCCTGCATTTCGACGATGTCCGCAAACTGCTCGACGTGCTGCAGCGCCTCGTGGACCTCGGCAACACCGTGGTCGTCATCGAGCACAACACCGACGTCATGAAAAGCGCCGACTGGATTGTCGATCTCGGCCCCGATGGCGGCGAATACGGCGGCCGCATCGTGGCCTGCGGAACCCCCGAGCAGGTGAGCCGCTCCAAAAAGAGCTACACCGCCGAAGCGCTGCGCAAGGTGCTGGGCAACGGAAACGGAAAAGCCGCATGAGCAGATACGAAAAGGCTCCCATCGATCTTTCCGGGTTGAACACCGTTCCGCTCGCCGCGCGCGGCGGCAAAGTCAAGACCGGCGATTTCGCCCGGCCCTACGAGAAAGGCGCGGGCCTGTCCGGCCTGATCGATTCGCTGCCGCACATCCTGGCTGCCGAATCCCTTCGCGCGGTCGTGGAGCGCATCGCCCATGCGCGCACACTCGGCAAGCCGATTCTCTGGGGCATGGGCGGCCACGTCATCAAATGCGGCCTCGCCCCCGTGCTGCTCGACCTCATGCGCCGCGGATACGCCACGGCCTTTGCCATGAACGGCTCCGCCGCCATCCACGATTTCGAAATCGCCCTCGCCGGCCACACCAGCGAGGATGTCGAAGCCGTACTGCCCGATGGCCGCTTCGGCGCCGCCGAAGAGACCGGCCGCGAAATGAACCGCGCCATCATCGGCGGTGACAGCGAAGGGCTCGGTATGGGCGAATCGCTCGGGCGCTGGCTGGAAGTCTCGGCCGCGCGCCGCTATGCCCCTTGCAGCCTGCTCATGGGCGCCTACCGGAACTCCACGCCCGTCACCGTGCACGTCGCCATCGGCACCGATACGCCGCACACGCACCCTGCCGTGGATGCCGCCGCCATCGGCAGCGCCTCCCATCGCGATTTCCGCCTCTTCTGCTCCTACGTCGCCGCCCTGCACGAAGGCGGAGTCTACCTGAACGTCGGTTCCGCCGTGGTGATGCCCGAGGTCTTCCTGAAAGCCGTTTCCGCGGTGCGCAATCTCGGCCATCCGCTGGCCGCATTCACCACCGTCAACCTCGATTTTCTCCAGCACTACCGGCCCCGCGTCAACGTGGTCGAGCGCCCGCATGCGCGCTCCGGCGGCGCCGGCTACGCCCTCACCGGCCATCATGAGATCCTCGTGCCGCTGCTGGCCGCGGCCCTCATCGAGAGGGAGCAATGAGCGACTCCCCGCCGCCATTGACCCCCGAACTCGAACCCCTTCCGCCGCCTCCGGATCGCGAGCCCTTCTGGGGATACACCGACCTGCTGCTGCTGCTCGGGCTCACCTTGCCGTGCATGTTTCTCGGCGTCCTCCTGGTGAAAGGCGTGATGATGCTGTTCCGTTTCCACGCCGCCGTCACCGTCGAAGAGTTGCTGCCCGAGCAGACGCTGGGGTACGTGCTGCTCTTTCTTTCCATGTATGTCATCTTTCGCGCGCAGTATGGGCGCGCGTTCTGGCAATCGCTGGCCTGGAAGCCCATGCGCCTCCCCTTCGGCATGATCGCCGTCGCGGGCATCCTGGCCGCTGTCGCAGTGGCGTTCGCCAGCGCCCTGCTGCGCACGCCCGATACCGCCAATCCCATGACCGAAATGATGCAGGACCGCCTCTCCCTCATCCTGCTCGCGATCTTCGGCGTCACCGTGGCGCCCGTCTCCGAAGAACTGGCGTTTCGCGGTTTTCTGCAGCCCCTCCTGGTTCGCAGCGCCGGTCCGGTGGTCGGGATTCTCGGAGCGGCCATCCCCTTCGGCCTCCTGCATTACCACGAGTATGGAAATTCCTGGCGTCACGCGGTGGTCATTTCGCTCGCCGGCGCAACGTTCGGCATCATGCGCCAGTTGACCGGCTCCACCAAGGCCGCCGCCCTCATGCATGCTTCCTACAACGGATTCCTCTTTATCGCCCTGTTCGCCCAACGGAAGGACCTGCCTCACCTATGGTAGAGACCATTGAATGGAAGGATGGCGCCGTGGTCATGATCGACCAGACGCGCCTTCCCCTCGAACAACAGTTCGTGCACTGCCGCACCTACGAAGAGGTCGCCAAAGCCATCCGCGACATGATCATTCGCGGCGCTCCCGCCATCGGGGTGGCGGCCGCCATGGGCGTTGCCCTCGGCATGCAGGCGGCGGACGAAGCCGACCTGGATGGCGCCATGAACCGCATCTGCGATACGCTCGCGGCCACGCGCCCCACGGCGGTCAACCTCTTTTGGGGCCTCGACCGCATGCGGCGTCTCTACGAGCAGTTGCGCGGCCGGCCCGCGTCGGAAATCCGCGCCCGCCTGCTCCAGGAAGCGCAGCTCGTTCGCGAAGAGGATATCGCCATGTGCCGCGCCATCGGCCGCTACGGCGCCGCCCTCGTACCCGATGGACGCACCGTGCTGACGCACTGCAATGCCGGCGCGCTGGCCACCGCCGGCTACGGCACCGCCCTCGGCGTGATTCGCGCGGCCATCGAAAGCGGCAAGAATATCGATGTGTTCGCCGATGAAACCCGGCCCTTTCTCCAAGGTGCGCGCCTGACCGTCTGGGAACTCCAGCAGGACGGCATCGCCACCACCCTGATCACCGATAACATGGCCGGCCACTTCCTGAAATCGGGCCGCATCGGCTGCGTCGTCGTGGGCGCCGACCGGATCGCCGCCAACGGCGATGTCGCCAACAAGGTCGGAACCTACCCGCTTGCCGTGCTGGCCAAGGAGAACGGCGTGCCGTTCTTCGTCGCCGCGCCCACCTCGACTCTCGATCTCACGCTCGCCTCCGGTGACGCGATTCCCATCGAACAGCGGCCCGCCGCCGAAGTGACCCACGTTTTCGGCAACGCCGTGGCGCCCCTCGGCACGCAGGTGCAGAACCCCGCGTTCGATGTGACCCCGGCCCGCTACGTCAGCGCCATCGTCACGGAAAAAGGCGTGGCTCGCGCGCCCTACGAGACTTCGTTACGAAAACTGGTAAATGGGAACTGATATGAAAAGACTGGTTACGATTCTGTTTTGTGCCGCCGCCATCGCGATTGCCCAGGGCCCGCGCCGCGCGCCGGGTTTCGCGCTCCCCGATGGAAGAATGGATATCCACGATCTGGCCGATTACCGCGGCAAGGTCGTGCTCCTCGAATTCATGCAGACCACCTGCCCGCACTGCGCCGCCTTCGCCCCGCTGCTCAAGGAGGCCGAACAGCGCTTCGGAAACCGCATCCAGGTGCTCGCCGTCGTGAAGGCTCCGGAAGACAATGGAGGCACCGTGGCGCAGTACATTAACGGCCACAAAATCGACTACCCCATTCTTTTCGATACCGGCCAGATGATGTACTCCTACGTGCGCTCCGGCAGCATGACCTTCCCCCACCTCTACATCATCGACGCCGACGGCTACATCCTCCGCGACTACGCCTACGGCCTGACCACCCGCGACATCTTCGAAGGGAAAGGTCTGGAGACAGAGTTAGATCGCATCCTCGGAAAGAAGTAAGTCGCGAAGTTATGGCCACGAATGAACACGAATAAACACGAATCAAACAAAACCCCATAACATTTCTTGTTCATTCGTGTTCATTCGTGTTTATCCGTGGCCTATCCGTTTCATTCGTGGCCAATCCGGTTTCTCTTAAAAGTTAAGATGCACTCCGAACTGTAACGTCCTCGGCCCTCCCAAAGTATGCTGAATGATTCCGAATGACGAGCTCAACGCTCGCACTGTGGGGACGCCGCTGGTCACGCTGTACTGGCTGGCGCTGTTGTTCGGCACGTCAAAGCTCGGGTGGTTAAAGATGTTCAGGGCGTCCACCTGGAACCGCACCACCACCCGTTCGGCTATCCTCGTCTCCTTTACCGCGGAAAGGTCGAAGCGTTCCTGGAACGGGCCCCGGAACGTGTTCCGGCCGGTGGCGCCGAACACCGTCTCGTCGGTATCGCAGACGCCCGCGCTCGTGCAGGGTATGCCCGGAGTTCCGGCGGGAACCTGCGGCACGTAGAAATCGTTCGCATTGAGCAGCGGATTGTTGGCGTTGACTCCCGTGGTCCCCTGCAGCATCGCATGCTGGGGCGTGATTCCCGGCTTGAGCGGCATCACCGGGTCCAGAATCTCCACGAAGTTCGCATAGTAAATGCCCCCCACCGCGCCCGAATAATCGATTCCGCCGTACGGCTGCCCGCTCTGGAATACCGTAACTCCGTTCAGCGCCCATCCATTGGTGAACTTTCCCAGCAGCGCGCTGTCCGGCGCGGCTTTCGGCAAGTCGTAGTGATACTGCACGATCGCCACGTGCGTCCGGTCATAACTCGAGGTGCCATACGAGTTATGCAGGTTGAACGGATCGTTCCCGTTGAAGAACAGCCCCAGCCCGCTCTGCATGTCCAGCGTGTGCGACCAGGTGTAAGCCGCCGTAAGTTGCAGCCCGTGGCTCAGCCGCTTGCGCACGCCGAACTGCAGCGCGTTGTAATTGGAAATACCCTCCGCCTTATACAGTGCCGAGTTGTTATTGAAGCCCAGGTAGGGCACGCGTAAGTCGGTATTGCCGCCGTCGTAAGTCTTGTCCGGCTCGACCGAAGGAATTACATTGAAACCGTAAGACGTCGTCTCGCCGTTGATCGGGTTCGAAGGCGTCGCGAACCCCGGCTGGTTGAACGGAATCGGCAGCACCTCGTGCTGTCCGTGGTTGCCCACGTAGCCCAGGCTCACCTGTACGCTGTTCACCGGCTGCCATTGCACGTCGAAGCTCCAGTTCTCCGTGTAGGGCAGAACGTTCGCCGGATCGTATCCGCTGAAGGTATAGGTCTTCGCGCCCGTGAGAACCTGCGCTTTATTGGGCACCAGGCCCGCGAACAGCGTCTGGTTAGTCACCACCGGCGGAATGGTCGCCCCCAGGAACGGCTGCGAAAGCGTCCCCTGCGCCGTCCCCACAATCTGCTGCACGAACGGCGCCGCCACCGTCACGCCGAACGGACCGTTCACCCCCGCGCCCGCGCTCGGCGACAGTTCCGAGAAGTACTCGCCGCGATCGTAGAACATGCCGAACCCTGCCCGAATCACCACGTTCTTCAGCTTCGACGGGCTCCACACGATTCCCGCGCGCGGTCCGAATCCCGATTGCCGCCCGTTGAGCGTCGAATCGCTCACTCCGCTCGTCCCCAGCGTCGGATTGTTGCCCGCCACCACCAGGCCGGTCGCGTTGATAATGCCCGTCGCCGCGTCGTACTGATACGCGTCCGGATGGAAATTCGCCAGGCGCCCGTACTTCTCCGTCAGCGGACCGTCGTAATCGTAGCGCACTCCCAGGTTGACCGTCAGGTCCGAAGTGACCCGATAGTTGTCCTGCAAATACGCGCCGATCTGGTTCACGCGGAAGTAGCGGTTCGTCGGCCCGATGAATAAGTTGGTTCCGTTGGCGTTCACATTGCCCGTCAACAGCGCCAGCATCGTCGGGAATGACACCGTGGGCGTGTTGTCCGTATTGTTGACGATATTCAGCTGGAAGTACTCCATGTTGAAGCCGGCCGTCACCGTGTGCCGCCCCTTCAGCCAGTTCACGCTCGTCGATCCCGAAGCCATATTCTGGTAGAACCCGGTGTTGGCGAAGTTGCCGCTCGGCCCGATGCTCAGGCTCTTGGCGAAACTGCTGCACGGCGCGGTCGTGGCGCAGGTTGCGCTCGAAATGCTCAGCGCCGGGAACTGCGAAGAGCCGAAGGCATCGATCCCCAGCGAAGTCGCGGTCACCTGCTGGCCGGTTGCCGAATAGTCATATTGCCGGTTGATGCCCAGCCGCTGCTCCCAGGTCAGCGTCGGCCCCAGAATCACCGTATTGTCCAGCGCGCCGGTCTGCGTCCCGGCCGTCACCGCCTTCGGAAACCCCAGCGTCGAGCCCCCGCCGAAAGGCGCCGTCGAAGGGTTGTTCTGATAGATGTATTTCTGCGCCAGACGGTCCTTGCTGTTGATCAGGTAATCCAGGTCCACCACCGCCTGATGCGCCACGAACGATGCCGGCCCCTGCAGATACACGTCATAACCAAGCTGCGTGGCCTGCGCCAGGTTAGTGATTTGCGCCGAGGGAATCAGGTAGTTGCCGCCCACTTTCGCCTGAAACAGCGCCAGCGCCGCCGGATTGATCTGGCTCGGCGAAACCGTCGTGCCGAAATCCGCCTGCAGCATGTTGGCCAGTCCCTGCGCGCTGCGGTCGTCGGTGAGATGCAGCGGAACACTCGCCGTCTTGGTGCCGTTCAACGCGTCGTAGTCCTGAATCTCCTGGTAGGCGCCGAAGAAGAAGAGCTTGTCTTTCACAATCGGTCCGCCGATCGTCGCGCCCGGGCGGTTGTAGTGTAGCGCCGGCACTTTGTCATGCTCCGAAATTGCCGTGCTCGCGTTGCGGAAAAACGGCGCCGCGTTGAAAATCGTGTTTTGCAGGTACTCATACACGCCGCCATGCAGTTCGTTGGTCCCCGAGCGCGTCGTGGCGTCGATGTGCGCTCCGCTCTTCGAACCCTGCGAGGCATCGTACATCGCCGCGTTCACCCGCAGCTCCTGCATCGCTTCCACCGGCGGCGTCGCCAGCCCCTGCCCCACCGAATCGTAGGCCGACGTGTTGGTCTGGGTATCGCCGCCCGCCGCGCTCGATTGGCCCGTATTCAGCGTGAACCGCGACGATTCCACCTGGCTCGTGGACTTCCCGTTGAACAGGTTGTCCGCCGTCACGCCGTTTACCGAAAAGCTGTTGCTCGTGTCGCGCTGCCCGTTGGCCCAGATCGCCTGGTTGCCGAAGCCCGCGTTGGAGCCCGAAGTATTCATGAAATCGGCGCTCAACCCCGGACTCAGAATGGCAAGCTGCGTAAAACTGCCCGTGCCCAGCGGCGTATTGTTGATCGCCTGGCTGTCCAGCACGTAGCCGCTCGTCGTATCCACCGCGTTGAGCAGCGGCGTGGCCGTCACTTCCACGGAAGTCGCCACCGTGCCCACTTCCAGCTTTCCGTTTACCGTGGTCACGCGGTCGCCCTGCACCAGAATCGAAGTGTGTGCCTCCGTCTTGAAGCCGTCCTTCGCGAAGGTCACGCTGTAATCGCCCACCGGCAGGTTCAGCACCTGGTAAGTGCCGTTACTCTGTGTGGTAGTCTTCAATTCCAGATTGGTACCGGTATTCTTGACCGTGACTGCGGCCGAAGGTACGGCGGCGCCTGTCGCATCGGTGACTGATCCGGTAATTCCGCCTAACTGTTGGGCATGGACGAAAGCGGCAGTGAGCGCAACAAGAGACAGAGCTATGGTTTGACGAGTCATCGTTTGTCCTGAAACCTCTTCCTTTCCCGGGGGCTACCGACTTAAATAACAGGGCGGCAGTTTCAGTTTGATGACGGTTCTGTTTAGGAAAGTCTTCTTACCATGTGCCGGGCTGAGAACGTTTCAAATGTGAAACTGCTGGCCGATGCGCGTCACTGCGACGCGGTCCGGGTGGTTCGCGGCCGCCGCCTGCGTGCGCTCGATCGGCTCCAGGTACGGCTCGCGGCTCAGTGGAAAGGTCTGATGATGCACCGGGAGGAAGAACTCGCTGCCCGCATCCTCCGCCATGCGCCACGCCTGCTCCGGCGTGCAGTGATAGCGAATCCACGGGTTATACGCGCCCACCGGCATAATCGCCAGGTCGAATCGCCGCGCCGCGCGCAGCGTGCGAAACGCCGTGGTAGCCGCCGTATCGCCTCCTAACAGGACGCGGTAGCGCCCTCCTGCCACCGTATAACCGTTGTAGCCGCGATAGCTGTCGCGCCGCATGCGAGCGCCCCAGTGATTCACCTGGAATGCGCGAATCTCCAGCGCTCCCACCCGCACTCTTTCGTTCCAGCCCAGTTCGCGCACCGCGCCGTAGCGCCGCGCGCGCAGCAGGTCGTGCGTGCGCGCCGCCGTGATGACGGTCGTTCCGCGCGATTCCAGCCGCCGCAGGCTCGGGATGTCGAAATGGTCGAAGTGCGCGTGGGAAAGCAGAATGAGATCGATCTTCGGCAGTTCCGCCATCCGCAGCGCCGGCCGCACCAGCCTCTGGATGCCGATCGCCAGCGGCCCGAAATGCACTCCCGCCCGAGCGCTGAACACCGGATCGGTCAAAACCGTGGTGCCGTCGATTTTTAACAGTACCGTCGAGTGTCCCAGCCAGGCCGCATACAGCCCGCGGTCCGGCCAGCTTTGCGGCCGAGGCCGCTCAGGCGCATCCGAAAGCATCCTACTTCATTCGATGCGCCGTCTCCCCCTCCGGTTGCCGCTCGCCCGCCGCCTCCACCAACTCCGCTATATTGGTGCTCGGTGGAACCCCCAGCTCCTCGCGATCATCTGCGCATCGGCCTCCAGGTCTCCGGATACGTCTTCGCCGCCTACTGCGCGGCCCTCATTTTCGGCGCCATCCTCCGCTGGGTGGGCGGCGAACTCGTCGCCATCGGCTTAGGCGACCTGCTGGCCGCCCTCGCTGTGAACTGGCTCGCCCTCCGCATCTTCACCGACCGGCGCCTGCCCGATCTCGGCCTGTGGTGGAACCGCGCTTCGGCCGATAATCTCGTCCTCGGTCTCGCCGGCGGCATCTCTGCCGCCTGCCTGGTTCTTGTCCCCGCCCTCCTCGTGGGCGCCGCGCACATCATTTCCACGCCCGCCGACCGGCCGTCGCTCGATACCATCGTCTTCGTCACCATCCTGCTTGCCGCGGGCGCCGCCGGCGAGGAGATCTTTTTTCGCGGCTTCGGATTCCAGGTCCTGCTGGCCAATTACAGTGCGCCGGTCACCATAGTCGCGGTGGGTATCGCCTTCGCCCTGCTGCACGGCGGCAACCCCAACGCCAGCTGGCTCGGGCTCGCCAATACCGCGGGCTTCGGTATCCTCTTTGGCTACGCCTACATACGCAGCCGCGACCTCTGGGTGCCCATCGGTCTCCACTTCGGCTGGAACTGTACACTCCCCCTTTTCGGAGCCGACGTCAGCGGGCTTAAAATTAAGGAGACGGGCTACGAGATGTCGTGGTCTGCCGGAAGGTTGTGGAGCGGCGGCGAATACGGCCCGGAAGCCAGCCTGCTGACGTCCGCGGTGCTGGTTCTGCTGTTCTTCCTCCTGTGGAAGGCGCCTATCCGCCGGCAAACCTCGCCCATCACAGATCCCGTGGAGCGTGCAGTATGCGAGCCATCGCCGCCATCCTCGTCTTAACCGCTCTGCCCGTGCTCTCACGGGCGGACAAGCTGACGCTCGACGACAAGATCGAGCTCACCCGTGGCCTGGTCGCCGAATACGCCAAGGCCAAGGTACTCGTGCCCCGTTCCAAAAAGCCTCTCGAATTCAATGCCGATGGCACCTACGATAAGGCCGAATGGGCCGAGATCGCCCGCGAAAGCGGACCCGCGGCGCGCGCCGGCGACACCCTCCAGATCACCAAGATCAGCATCGGAACCGACCGCCTCGAGCTGCAGATCAATAACGGCTTCAAAGGAGGCCGCCACTGGTATAGCGGCATGCAGGTCCAGGGACCCATGAGCGGCACGCCCGTCCCGGTTTCCAATGACGATACCAACGCTCCCGGCGGAACCTCCCTGGTCATCCTTTTCCATAAGCCTCTGGAGCCCATCAAGGCATCGGAAATCAAGAAAATGCTCGCGCCGGTCCTGACCTTCGATCTGCACAGCGTGACCCAGGTCTATGCCGACGCGCTGCCGCCCGCGACCCAGAAAGCCATCCAGGAAAAACGCGCCATCGTCGGTATGAATCACGAGCAGGTCCTCATGGCCATGGGCCGCCCCGAGCACAAATCGCGCGAACCCCACGATGACGGCACCGAAACCGAGGATTGGGTGTTCGGAATTCCTCCCGGCAAGATCACCTTTGTGACGTTCAAGGGCGACAAGGTGATCCAGGTCAAGGAGGAATTCGCCGGTCTGGGCACCATCGCCAAGGATCCGCAGGTCGTTCGCTGATGATCCGCTTTCCCGCGTGGGTTTTGCCCGCCGCCGCGTGCGCTTTCGCCGCCGGCTGCTCCCGCCCCCAGCCTCCCGCGGAGCGGGCTTCCACCGCCGCTCCGGAACCCCCGAAAATCACGCAGTTCTATGCCACCGCCCCGCACCTCGCGCGCGGCGAAAAGGAACTGCTCTGCTATGGCGTCGAAGGCGCTGGCGCCGTGTGGCTCGAACCGCCCCGGCAGCAGCTCTCCGCCGCTCTTTCGCGCTGCGTGGACGTCAATCCCTCCGCCACCACCACCTTTAAACTCACTGCCGAAGGTTCCGGCGGCCCGCCCGCCGTGCAGGAACTGACCGTCACCGTAGGCGCACCCAGGGTCCACATCGTCACCGTGGACGTCAGTTCTCTGAACGTCGCGCCTGGCGCCGCCGTCAGCATCTGCTACAAAGTTGAAAACGCCCGCCAGGTCGAAATCGCCCCCATCCACTTCCTCGGGGGCGCCAGGTCCGATGCCTGCGCCATGGTGCAGCCGAAAACCACTACCACCTACACTGTCACCGCCAGCGGCGCGGAAGGCGACCGCGACCAGGAACACGTGACCATCCACGTGAAGTAAATCCGGCTATCCGCCCGACATAGCCGCCACCACCTCGTACGGCCGCATCATTTCGTTGTCTTCGTGCTCCAGAATGTGGCAGTGCCACACGTATCGGCCCACATACCCTTCGAAGCGCACGATGATTCTGGTGACCATGCGCGGGTCGGCCCGCACCGTGTCTTTCCACCCGGCTTCTTCAGGGTCCGGCGGCGTTGCGGGCCCCGTGTAGCGCACCTCGCCCGAGACCTGGTAGTAGTAGGGTTCGAAGCGCCGCCGGTCCAGAATTTGAAACCGCACCAGGTGCAGATGGATGGGGTGGGAATCGTCGGTGTTATTGATGAAACTCCAGATCTCCACCGAATCCAGCTCCGGCTTCTCGCTGACCGGTGCGTGCCAGGGCTTGCCGTCCAGCAGCATGGACATCGATTCGCCCTTGAACGTCTTATTCTCGATCAGCGCCAGCGGCCGCGTGCGGACGGCCGCCGTCTCCGGAGTCTTCACCACCGCGCGCAGACTGGCCGGCAGACGGCTTTCGTCCTTCCCGCGCGTCTTGCCCACGCGGAACTGCATCACCGCAAAAGCATCGTTCTGCAGCACGATCTCTTCGCCCGCGTGTGGAGCGAAATCGATGACCATGTCGGCTCGCTCCGCCGGCGCCAGCAGCGTGCGCTTCAACTCCACCGGCGCCGCGAGCAGCCCCTGGTCCGTGCCGATCTGGTAAAAGGTGCCGCCGTTTGAGAGCGACAGGTGCAGAAAGCGCGCGTTGGCTGCGTTCAGCACGCGGAACCGGTACTTGCGCGGCTCCACTTCGAGATACGGAAAAGCTTTGCCGTTGGCGACCATCACGTTGCCGAAAACTTCCGGCACCCACGGCCGCTCATCGTCGCCCGAAACCGGATAATCCAGGCTGCCATCGCGCCGCAGGAGCCGGTCGTAAATCACCAGCGGAATCTCGTGCGCGCCGCGCGGCAAACCGGGCACATCCTCTTCCGAATCGCGAATCAGGAAGAGTCCGAACATGCCGGCATAAATGTTCAGGCGGTTGATCCCCATGGCGTGATCGTGATACCACAGCGCTGCCGCATCCTGCGCATTGGGATAGAAATACGTGCGCGAACGGCCCGGCACGTACCAATCCTCGGGGAAGCCGTCGCTTTCCGGCGGCGCTTTCGCGCCATGAACGTGCACCACGCCGCGCACTTCCGGTCGATCGGCCTCCGCGCCGTGCAGCGTGTGATCGATCGGCAGAAAATGGCGCGCCGGCAGTTCGTTGGCCCACTCGATCAACAGACCGTGCCCGGTCCGCGTCTCGAACGTCGGCCCCGGCACACTGCCGCCGTACGACCACTGTCGCGTGGCTGGAAGGTCGCGATGCAGCTTGTACGCGATTTCCCGCATGGCCACCCGGTAATACGGAACTTTGCCCGGGCGCCCCGGAGCCGCCCGCATGCTCAAAGGCCTGGCGATCGGAGGAATGGGTAGCGGGTCGACAAACTTGGCCAGCGAGTCCGGATTGAGTGCGGGCGCGGTTGCCGCGCGTGCGGCGCGGGCCGCCAGGCAGGCGCTGAGGAAAGTGCGGCGGGTCATTCGAAAAAGAAAAATGCGGGCTGCGCGCCGGTCGGGGCCCGGAGCGCAACCCGCCCTGTTTACTGCGAACCCAAAACTACTGCTGGCGGTTGGTCGTAGCTCCGCTGTGCGATTTCCCGATCGGGTGCTGCCGCAGCGCGTTGGCCGGCGTGGCCGACTGCGCCGGGTTCAACGGCTCGCCGCTCGCCTCCGAAAGCAGGAACGGCGTCGTGTTGGGTGCCCCATCGAAGTTGAACATGTTATCCAGGCTGCCCGCCAGCGCGTCGAACGATCCCGGTATGCGCGCTCCATCGAGCCAGTTGTCCTCAATGAAACGCAGGATCGAGCTCTGATCCGTCACCGTGTGATCGACGAAATTCGGCCTGGCATAGGGCGAAATCACCATCAGCGGCAGCCGCGGCCCATATCCGCACCGCCCTTGCGCGTGGGCGACGGCGGCCGTCGCGCCGGGCAGTGCGTTCGTGCCCGTACCGCAGGCGCCGTTCCCGGTGAGCGCATCGGCGCTGGTGGCCGACTGATTCACCGTGGGCGGCATCTGGTGGTCGTACCAGCCGTCGGAGTCATCCCACGAAATCACCACCGCGGTGTTCGCCCACGAGGGCTTGCTCTGCAGGAAATTGATGACGTGCACGACGAACTGCTGCTCATCCAGGGGATCCGAATAGCCGGGGTGGCCATCCTGAAAGCCGGGAGCCTTCAGGAAACTGACCGCCGGAAACACTCCCGCATTCACCGCGTTATAGAAATCGTTGATATCGTACTCGTGGTTGGCTGCATCGCCAGCCTGGCCAATCATCGATACCGTCGTCGGCCGCGTGTGCGCCAGGTTCGCCGTGCTCTTGTAATACTGGAAGGGTTGGTGGTGGGGAATGTAGTCGGCCTTCTTGGAATTCGTCACCAGCGAAGTCGTGCTGCGCGAGCAGCCGGTCGAGCCGTTGGGATTCGTCTGCGTCAGGTCGAAACCGCCTTCGAAAAAGCCCCAGCTCACGCCCGCGGCGTTCAACAGGTCGCCAATGTTCTGCCCGCTCATGCTGAAGGTCTCGCCCGAGCTGGTCGAACACACATCTCCCGCCGGATCGGCGTCGCTGATGTCGGTCAGCCCGCCGGATCCGTCACCGATGAGCGAACCGGTGCCGTTGCTGTTATTGATCACACCAGCCGTCTGCCCCGAAATCAGGTTCAACGCGCCCGGCGTGGAAGGCCCGTACGTGGTGCCGTACGAGTTATCGCTCATGGCGTAGTGCTGCGCATAGTTCCACATCGCCGTCACCGTGTTGCCGTCGTAGTAGCCCATCACGATTCCGGTCGTGGCTCCCTGCGGAATATTCGTCGGCGGAGGACCGGCCGTGCCGGTGGCCTTCGGAAACAGGTCCGCCAGTCCGGCGTGGTACGCCATCTGCTCGGCGGTGTAGTCGTGGTCCTGGTCGCTGGTCGCGCCCTGCGAGCGGTCCAGGCGGAACGGCGCGCTCGCCCCGGTGCCGTTGGCCGTGTTCATCGCGTTGGC
>Ga0335085_10000421_pt1 | contig 122621 bp, 96 predicted proteins | sample Lox_Sample_45_FD_206712 | JGI IMG/M metagenome (GOLD analysis project Ga0335085, IMG submission 206712) | Soil microbial communities from Loxahatchee National Wildlife Refuge, Florida, United States - Lox_Sample_4.5 | ecosystem: Environmental > Terrestrial > Soil > Wetlands | place: USA...
GACCCTGGTCGTGAAGTCATCCGTCGAACCCGGCTCGCTGACTTCGGCAATCCGCAGCCAGGTCGAATCGCTCGATCCCGCCCAACCCATCGCCGACGTGGCGACACTCGACAAAGTCGTCAACGAAGCGCGGGCCGGCAACCGGTTTCCCATGATTTTGCTGGGAATATTTGCGGGACTGGCGCTCATACTCGCGGCGGTCGGCATCTACGGCGTGATGTCGTATTCGGTGGGCCAGCGCATGCACGAGATCGGCATCCGCATGGCGCTGGGAGCGGAGCGGAATCATGTTCTCAGGCTCGTGGTCCAGCAGGGCGCCAGGCTCGCCGCCATCGGCCTTGCGGCCGGTCTGGCGACAGCCCTGAGCCTGACGTGGCTGATGTCGAAGCTGCTTTACGGCGTGAAGCCGCAGGATCCGCTAACCTTCGGAACTGCCACTCTGATTCTGGTGGCCGTTGCGGTTGTGGCAAGTTACATTCCAGCGTGGCGTGCTTCGAAGGTCGATCCCATCGTGGCGCTGAGGAACGAATAGACTGCGGAGTCATTCTGTAGCGGCGCTCTGTGAGCACCGACCTGAGTTTTCAGAGACGACCGGCGCTCATGGAGCGCCGCTACAGAAAGCCCTACGGAAAGCCTGTCCAAAAGAGAAAGGGGCGGCACAGAGGCCGCCCCCGGTGGCGATTGATATCGCCGGAATTAACGATGGCCGTTCGCTCTTGCCACGTGGTTCAGCCTCATCATATGAGCGCGATCCGCCCGAACGTTCCGGTTGAGGCCGCTCTTCAATTGAGTGTCCCTCTGCAGTTGAGCCCTGTCGGCCGCGACCTGGCTGCTGCTCTTGCCGTAAGTTTTTACGTCGGACTTTAGCTGGGCCTTGTTTTGCCGGACCTGTTCTTTCAGCTTATCGTTGTCTTGCTTGTACTGCGCCGTGTCATAAGCTGTCTTTTTCGTGGCTTCCTTGAACTTCTGGCCGTTATCCGGCGCGGTGCTCGCGGTCGGCGAAGGCGCAGCGCTAGCGGTCGGCGACGGCGCCGCCGTTGTACTCTGAGCGTGAACTGCGGGACCGCTCAGAACGGCTACCGCAGCTCCGAGGGTCAGCGTCAGGATATGTCGTCGGATATCAGTCTTCACTTCTGTTCCTCCTTTGATATCCCCCTAAATATCTCCTTCTCGATCATTAACCCACCGGGTGAACAATAGTTGCGCTATTCGCCTAACCAACTGGTCTCATTGGAGTTGAGCCAACGTCTCGCACAGACGTGATCTGCCAGGGCTCGGCCAAACAGATCCACGCTCCACCTGCTGACCTTTGGGGCTCGATCCAGGCCATAAACCTTTCTGTCCGATAATGGACACCCGTTCGCACTGGCGAACAGAAGCCGATCGAGTCGCAGCCCCAATCGACGGCGTAACCACAACGCCTTCAATAGCATACCGCCATACCCGTGCTGGTATAGCGTGTGCTCTTCCGCCAACGGAGGTACTAAAAATGGATATTCCGCGGAAGTCGGCAGCTCGGCAGCGCCGCATCCGCCTGGCGATTTACATCGTTGTTGGTGTCATCGCAGCGGGGGGGATTACCTGGGGATTGTCGCGGCTCAAGCCGGCGGCCCCGGAAGTGGATGGGGGAACCGTCTGGCGCGACACCGTGAAGCGTGGTCCTATGGACCTCCAAGAACGGGGCCTCGGTACGCTCGTACCCTATGACATTCAATATGTCCCGGCCATCACCAGCGGGCGCGTGGCCAAGCGGCTGGCGCTGGCAGGAACGATAGTCAAGGCGGACACGGTCCTCTTTGTGCTCTCGAACCCGGATCTCGAGCAGCAGACTTTGAACGCCAATTGGGCGGTGAAGCAGGCGGAGTCCGACTACAACAGTTTGAAGCAGCAGCTTCAGAATCAGCTTTACGATCAGCGCGCGGTGGCTGCCACCGCAAAGTCCGATTATCTGCAGTCCAAGCTGCAATCAGAGCGCGACGCCGAGATGGCGAAGTTCGGACTCGGTCCGCAGCTGACCGCCGATCTCTCCAAGGCGAAGGCGGAATCGGACACGGTGAGAAGCCAGATCGAAGCGGACAAGGTGGGCGTGCTGCAAGATTCGATTAAAGCACAGCTCGTCTCGGCAGAGGCCAAGATCGAGCAGCTCAAGGCCAGTTATCAGCTCCAGAAGAACCAGTTGGATTCCTTACAGGTGCGCGCCGGCATCAATGGCGTGCTGGAAGAGCTCGACGTGGAAGTCGGGCAACAGGTCACCCCCGGGACGCTGCTTGCCAAAGTGGCCGATCCCAACAAGCTCAAGGCGGAATTGAAAATCGCTGAGACGCAGGCCAAGGACATCCAAATCGGGCAGACCGCCGAGGTCGACACCCACAACGGCGTAGTGCCGGGCCACGTGATCCGCATCGATCCTTCGGTTCAGAACGGGACCCGCACGGTCGACGTACAACTGGATGGGCCGCCGCCGCCAGGCGCTGTGCCCGACCTGAGTGTGGACGGCACGATCGAGATTCAGCACCTCGACAACGTGCTCTACGTGGGGCGGCCCGCCTTCGGTCAGGAAGACAGCACTGTGCAGTTGTTTAAGGTGAACCCCGATGGCAAGGAAGCGATACACGTTCCGGTCAAGTTGGGGCGCATTTCGGTAACCGAGGTCGAGATTTTGAAGGGCCTGAACGTGGGGGACACCGTGATCCTTTCTGACATGCAACGCTGGGACGGGTTTGACCGAATCAGGCTGGACTGATTACCGGATGATCGGGTAATCGGCTCACCACGGGCGGCTTCGCAAATCGTTCAACGGACCTCGACGCTGAATTACGCTGAGCCGTTGAGGACTTCATCCCCTGGGTCTGAACTTCATAACGGCAGAAGACGTATGAATGCAATGACAGAGGAGATGGTGAACGGCGCTCAAACCAGGCCGCCGCGAGTCCTGATTGCCGACGATCAACAAGCCGTGCTCGATGCGCTTCGGCTGCTGCTGAAGCAGGAAGGATACGAGATCGAGGCGGCCAGTTCGCCGGCGGCGGTGCTGGCCACGCTGGCCAACGGGCCCTTCGACGCTCTGTTGATGGACTTGAACTACGCCCGCGACACAACCTCCGGCCAAGAGGGCCTGGACCTGGTGGCGCGGGTACAGGAAATCGATCGCACTCTGCCGATCGTCGTCATGACCGCCTGGAGTAGCGTTCCGGTGGCCGTGGAAGCGATGCGCCGTGGCGTCCGCGACTTCGTCGAGAAGCCGTGGAACAACGACGCGGTGGTGCGGACACTCCAGCAGCAAGTAAGCGTGGCGCGCGAAGAGCGCCGCCAGCTCCTGCTCGCCGAGCAGGAAGCCGCTCTGGCCCGTGAGACGGAACGCGGTCTGCTGCCCCGCGAAATCCCGCAGATGCCCGGGTATGAGATTTGCGGCGCCTGGCACCCGGCATCGACGCTGGGCGGCGATTACTTCGACGCCCGCAGACTCAACGACCGACTACTCGCCTTGAGTATTGCGGACGTCTCCGGCAAAGGAACGTCGGCCGCCCTGCTGGTCTCAAACCTCCAGGCAGCGGTCCGAGCGTCGAGTTCAGCCGATGTGCCGCCGTGCGAACTGTGTCGGGGCGTGAACAAGCTGATGCGCAGCAATCTCGGCATGGATCGATTCGTGACGTTCTTCTATGCCGTGCTGGACGCGCCCGCCAGGCAACTCGCCTACTGCAACGCCGGCCACAACGCTCCGATCCTGGTCCGCGCCAGCGGTTCCGTGGAGCGTCTGCACTGCGGCGGGCTGGTGCTCGGCTTCGCAGTGGAAGCACCCTACGAACAAGGCACGGTGCAGCTCGATCCCGGCGACCGGCTGTTGCTCTTTACCGACGGTCTGACGGAGGCCAACAGCGCGGAGGGCGAGGAATTCGGCGAAGAGCGTCTCATTCAAACGGCCCTTGAGAATCGCAGCCTCAGCGCCAAGGCTCTGGAGGAGAAGTTACTGGCGGCGGCGGCAGCATTCAGCAGCAGCTTCACGGATGACGTGACGCTGGTGGTGGTCGCGGCGCAGTAGTTGACGATTTAGGATTGACGACTGACGATTTGAAGTGCCGGCGGTTGAAAATGACTGCGGAAGAGCTAAAGCGACGGACAAAAGATTTTGCATTGCGAGTCGTCAAGCTCGCTGACGCCCTACCGCGAAGTCTGGCTGGACAGCTGATTGGCAAGCAACTGTTGCGCTCGGCAACGTCGGTGGGTGCGAATTACCAAGCCACTTGTCGAGCGCAGTCCCGAGCGGGATTTGCACCCAAGCTGTTGATCGTCAATTCTCAATCGTCAATCGCCAATTCGTCGGAGCCCTGGGGACACTGATGACCCCTCTGATTCAGGACCTTCGCTACGCGCTCCGCATGCTCGCGAAGAGCCCCGGCTTCACGGCGGTGGCGATTCTGAGCCTGGCGCTCGGCATTGGCGCCAACACCGCCATATTCTCTCTGCTCGACCAGGTGATGCTGCGCCTGCTGCCCGTTTCGCATCCTGAGCAACTGGTGATCCTGCGGTCTCCGGGCGAGCGGCACGGGCACACCTGGAGTGACGTTGACGAGGGCGCCCAGTCTTTCTCTTTTCCCATGTACAAAGCCCTGCGCGAGGGCACGGATGTCTTCAGCGGCCTCATCGGCAGCTACCCGACCGAAGCAAGCGTAAGCTATCGCAATAATACCGAACATGTGAGCGCCGCTCTGGTGTCCGGGAACTTCTTTGATGTGCTCGGCGTCTCGCCGGCGCTCGGCCGCTTGTTCAGTCTGGACGACGATCGTGTCCAGGGCGCGCATTCTGTGGTGGTGCTGAGCTACGCGTACTGGCAGCGACGCTTCGGCGGCGATCCTTCGATCTTGAACCAGGCGGTTCTGATCAACGCGCAGCCCATGACGGTGGTCGGCGTCGCCCGCCGCGGATTTACGGGCGTGCAGGCGGGCGACACGCCGGAAGTCTTCCTGCCGCTGATGATGAAAGCCGTGGTCACTCCGGGTTGGAACGCGCTGGACGACTGGAACGACTACTGGCTGCCTGTGCTGGGAAGACTCAAGCCCGGCATGACTATCCCGCGCGCCGAGGCCGGGCTCCAAGGGCTCTACCACGGGTTGCTGGAGCGGCAGGCTTCGGCCTCGCACTGGTCCTCCGCGAGCGCGCGGGGGCGGTTCGTCGGTCGCAAACTGCTGCTGAAGCCGGGCGGGCGCGGGCGCGACGTGCTCGACCACGACGCCGGCACACCTCTGGTGGCCTTGTTTGTGATGGTCGCGCTGGTGCTCCTGATGGTCTGTACGAATCTGGCTAACCTGCTGCTGGCACGCGGAGTGTCGCGCCAGAGGGAGTTAGCGGTGCGACTGGCGCTGGGTGCTAGTCGCGCACGATTGATCGCCCAGCTTCTGACCGAGAGCCTGGCGTGCGCAATCGCCGGCGGCCTCGCCGGGCTTCCGATCGCGGCCTGGACGCTCAAGATGCTGGTGGACAGGATCGTAGCAGGTGCTGGCATCCAGGGCCTCTCGCCGCGACTCGATCCGCGCGTGCTGCTCTTCAGCCTGGGCGTCACTCTGGCCGCGGCCGTCATCTTCGGGCTCGTGCCCGCGTTCCGGGCGACGCGGACGGACGTCAACTCCACGCTCAAGAATCAGTCGGGAGCGTCGGCGGCGCCGGCGCAAGTCCGTTTTCGCAAAGCGATGGTGACCGCGCAGGTCGTCTTCACGGTGCTGCTGCTCGTGGGCGCGGGCTTGTTCACCCGGACGCTTTGGAATCTGCGCCATGTTTCGCTCGGTATGCGTCCGGATCATCTGATCTCCCTCGACCTTGCCCCGGCGCTGAACGGATACACGCCGGACCAGACTCGCGAACTCTGCGACCGAATGCGCCAAGCTCTGGCAGCGCTGCCTGGCGTGGTGTCCGCCAGCGGCGCCGAGATCGCCGCCCTCACCAACAGCGACAGCAATTCGAACATCACCGTGCCGGACGCGCCCCCGCTCAGCGACGAACAGAAGCACATTCGCAGGGACTCGGTGGCACCTGGTTATTTCTCCACTTTAGGGATCCCGCTGATCACTGGGCGCGAGTTCACAAACTCGGACGGTCCGCTCGCGCCCAAAGTGGCGATCGTCAATGAGGCGATGGTGCGGCGCTTCTTTCCGAACGGCGAGGCGTTGGGAAGACGGTTCGTGTTTGGCAACGGCGATGTGAAGCCCGACACCGAAATCGTGGGTGTGGTAAAGGATGCCAAAAACTCGGAAGTTCGTGAGGACGAACTACCCTACGTGTATCTCCCGTATGACCAAGACCCGAAGCTGGGTCGCCTGACGTTTTACGTGCGCACCTTTCAGGACCCTATGGCGCTGGCGCCCGAACTGCGCGCGACGGTGCAGCGCTTCGACCCCAACCTGCCGGTACCCAAGCTCGCCACGATGGAATCGACGATTGACGAGGACCTGTTCGCGGAACGCCTGGTCGCGCAGCTCTCACTAGGCTTCGGGATCCTCGCCGCAGTGCTGGCAGCTATCGGAATCTACGGCGTCCTGGCCTATACGGTGGTGCAGCGGACGAGGGAGATCGGCATCCGCGTGGCGTTGGGCGCCCGACCCGGGGAAGTCCAGCGACTCGTTTATCGTGAAGTCGGGCCCATGCTTGCGGTTGGCATTACGCTCGGATTGCCTGTCGCCTACGCGCTCGGACGTCTGGTCGAGTCGCTTCTCTTCGGGATCAAGGCCAGTGACGTGCCAGTGTACGCGAGCGCCCTGATTCTGGTCGCGGCGGCGGCGGGTCTCGCAAGCTTCATCCCGGCCAACCGGGCGACCAAGGTCGATCCGATGGCGGCGCTGAGATACGAATGATTGCCGATTTTCGATTGCCGATTGACCGGAGGCCATTGGCGTTAAGTGACCGAAAGGGAGGCGGGCTATGCCAAAACAAGAGCAGATGCGGGAGTTGGTGAACGGCGAACTGGATCCGGAACACGTGCGGTCGCGGCTGGCAGCCGGCTGGAAAATGGTCGCCGTTGAGTGGCAACGCGAGGCTGAAGCATCGGTTGCTACGGGGAACGGTTTCCAGGAGGAGGTCCCCTACGGGCTGCAGGTCGGGAGTGACTGCGTGCACCTGGTCGATAATCCTCGCGAGCGGGAGGCGCTGGTCGTGATGATGGACCTCATCGTTCAGGACCACCCTCTCTCGCACGTGGCGCGCGAGTTGAACCTCCGCGGCCATCGGACTCGCGAGGGAACGCCGTGGAGTCAGGTGTCCGTGTTTAATCTCATGCCGCGCCTGGTGGAGGCGGGACCAAAGATTTTCTCCAGCGAGGAGTGGGAAGCGCGTCGGAAAAGATTGGCAAGGGCGGTGACCGGGTAAAGGAATTGACGATTGTCGATTGCTGAACCTGGTCCAAACGATGACTCCGGAAGACCTCAAACGACGAGCCGAGGCGAGTGCCCCGGTCGGCAGGGTTGAAGCCGATCCGCAAGCAATCGTCAATCGACAATCGTCAATCGTCAATTCGTCCGGTCGGGAGGCGCGTTAATGAGCGCGGTAATCACGGACCTCCGGTACGGTATCCGAACGCTGGCCAAAACGCCCGGTTTCGCTGCCATTGCCGTGTTCACGCTGGCGCTCGGCATCGGCGCGAATACGGCGATCTTCAGCGTGGTGAACGGGCTGCTTCTGCATCCGGCTGGAATCGCCCACCCCGATCGCTTGGTCGCCATCCGGGCGAAGTACGACAAGCTGAATCTGCCCAATATCGGAGTGTCGGTCCCGGACTACGCCGATTTTCGCGACCGCACAGACGCCTTCAGCGCGGCCGCCCTGGTCGGCGAGCAGGACTTCAACTACAGCGGTGGGGAATGGCCGGAGCGGCTGCTCGGTGCGACCGTTTCCTGGCAGTGGTTCGACGTTTTTGGCGTCAAGCCGATTCTGGGGCGGGTCTTTCGGCCTGAAGAAGACCAGCCCCATGCCAATCATGAAGTGGTCCTGGCTTATGCCACCTGGAAGCGGCTGTTTGGCGGCGATCCCGCCATCATCGGCAGGCCCGTCGAGCTCAATCAGGAGTCTTATCAGATCGTCGGCGTGATGGGGCCGGAATTCACCTGGCCCGACAATGCGGAGCTCTGGGCGCCCCTCGGTCTCGCACCTTCGGAATTCGCTGCCAGCAACCGGTTCAACGAGAGCTACAAAGCCTTTGCAACCTTGAAGCCCGGCATGACCTTTTCACAAGCGAGTGCGCTGGCCGGAGTGATCACGAGCCAGGACATCAAAAGCGCTCCTCACGGCTCGTACGCCCACGAAGCTGGTTGGGGCCTATTCGTCGTGCCCTTGACCGATTTTGCCTTCGGCGACGTCCGAACGCCGCTGTTCATCCTTCTGGTCGCCGTCGGATTCGTGCTGCTGATCGCCTGCGCGAATATCGCCGGCCTGACCCTCGCCAAGGCTACGTCGCGGGCCCGGGAATTCGCGGTTCGCGCCGCACTTGGGGCCAGCCGGTGGCAACTGGTCCGGCAGGCGCTGGCAGAGAGCCTGCTCGTTGCGGGCGCCGGAGTGCTGTTGGCCCTGGCGGTCGCGTCGCAGGGAATCCGTGCTCTGCTGGCCATCGCGCCCCACGGCATGGCCGAGGGTCTCGCCATTCACATCGACACTTACGTTCTGCTCTTCACGATCGCCGTGGGAACGCTCGCCGGCGTGATTTCCGGCGTGGCACCCGCGTGGTTCGCATCCCGCACCGATCCTCAGGCGACGCTGAAAGAAGGCGGATGGTCTGACGTCGCCAGCCGGGGCCGGCAGCGCCTTCGGGGCGCGCTCGTGGCGGGCGAACTGGCCCTGGCCTTGGTGCTGTTGGTGGGCACAGGCCTCTTCCTTAAGAGTCTTTCCAAGAGCGAGCAGGTGAACCCTGGATTCGAGCCGCGCGGTGTGATGACGGGCGCTCTGGCGCTTCCCGAGAGCCACTACAAGGGCGATGACCAGCAGATCGCGTTCTTCCGCGCCGTGCTCGATCGCTTGTCCGCCAGCGCAGGCGTCAGTTCCGCGGCGTTGGGAGTTCCCATTCCGTTCAGCGGCGAAAACTGGGGCGGATCGTTTGAAATCGAAAGTCGCGCGATGGGTCCTGGCGATCCCGGACCGCATGCTTATCAGCGCTACGTGACGCCGGGGTACTTCACGGCCATGGAGATTCCGCTGCGCAGCGGGCGCTATTTCACTGACGACGATCACAAAGGCAGCCAACTGGTCGCGCTGGTTGACGACAATCTGGCACACCAGTACTGGCCCGGCCAAAATCCTGTGGGCCAGCGGATACGCCGGGGCCAGAGAGGTCCCTGGGAAACTATCGTGGGCCTGGTCGGCCACGTCAAACACAGTGCACTGATTGGCGACTCGGACAAGGGCGTGTGCTATCACTCCCTGCTTCAGACTCCCAGCCCCGATGTGTTTATTGTCGCCAAAACTCCAGGGGATGCCGCCATGCTCGCCGGCGTCATCCGCGAAGCGGTTCGTTCCGTCGACAGCGCCCAGCCGGTGCATGACACAAAGACCATGGACCAGCGCATCGCGGAATCGCTCGGCCCGCGGCGCTTCGCCGTCACGCTGCTGGCGGTTTTCGCCGGGCTCTCGCTGCTGATGTCTGCTCTCGGACTCTACGCCCTGGTCAGCTACACGGTGGCGCAACGCACCCATGAAATCGGAATCCGGATGTCGCTCGGAGCACAGCGCGGCCAGGTGCTGGCGCTGATGGTCGGCTATGGGTTGAAGCTCGCTCTGATCGGCGTTGTCATGGGCGCGGCGGTGGCGTTTGCCTTGGCAAGGCTGCTTTCGAGCCAGCTTTATGGAGTCGGTGTCTTCGACGCCGGCACATTCGCGTTAATGGGACTAGCTCTTACGATCGCGGCCCTCGCTGCCAGCTATGTTCCGGCGCGCCGCGCGACGAAGGTCGATCCGGTCGTGGCGTTAAGGTACGAATGATTGCCGATTTTCGATTGACGATTGACGATTTGCGGGTGCGTCCTTTCTCCCTTGTCCCTCGTCCGTTGCGCGCTTTCGGCTCCGTTGCATCAGCCGACGGACAACTGACAAAGGACGACGGACAGGTTCTTTCAATCGTCAATCAACGATCGACAATCGGCAATTCTTTCGATTCGAAGAGGCACCAATGAATACGCTAGTCGCCGACCTTCGCTACGGCCTTCGGATGCTTCGGAAGAATCCGGGCTTCACGGCCGTGGCGATCATTACGCTAACCCTCGGAATTGGGGCGAATACAGCGATTTTTTCGGTGGTCAGCGGCGTGCTGTTGAACCCGCTTCCCTATCCTGAGCCCGAGCGCCTGGCGGCGCTTTACTCCAAGAGTCCGGAGTTCGATCGATCTTCCATTTCATACCCGAACCTCCTCGACTGGAGGCGAGACAACCGCTCCTTTACCGAGATCGCCGGATACCGCGGAGACGACGTCAGCCTGACGGGCATGGGCGAGCCGGAGCGGCTGCCCGCCGAGATGGTCTCGGCGAGCTTCTTTACCTTGCTGGGCGTGAAGGCGGAGCTCGGCCGGACGTTCCTCTCGAGCGAGGACCAGATCGGGGCGGCGCCGGTGGTCGTGATCAGCAATGGCCTGTGGAAGCGCAAGTTCGGGTCGTCTCCGGACGCGGTGGGCAAGGCCATGACACTGAATGGAAAGTCCTGCACCGTCGTCGGAGTGCTCCCTGCAAGCTATCGTTACATCGGCAACAACTACCATCGCAGTGACGTGTTCGAACCCATGGGCCAGTGGGACGACCCGTCTTTTCAAGACCGGCGAATCAGCATGGGAGTAAACGCCGTGGGCAGGCTCAAGCCCGGCGTGACCTTCGAGCAGGCGAAGGCAGACATGTCGACGCTGGCCAATCATCTGGCCCAAGCTTATCCCCAAGCAGACAAGGGTCTGGGGATCACCCTGATTCCGCTCAAACAGAACATGGTGGGCGAAATCCGCCCGTTCCTCCTGTTGTTGCAGGCGGCCGTAGGCTTCGTGCTGCTGATCGCGTGTGTCAACGTCGCCAACCTGCTGTTGGCGCGCTCCACAGGGCGGACGCGGGAATTCGCCATCCGCGCGGCGCTTGGGGCAAGCCAGGGGCGGGCGATTCGGCAACTGCTGACGGAGAGCGTCCTGCTGGGAATCGCGGGCGGAGGTCTTGGCCTGCTGATTGCCACCTGGGGGCTGAAGGCAGCCCTGAAGGCGCTGCCCGAGGCGCTGCCTCGCGCCGAAGACGTGCATCTCGACGGACGCGTCCTGTTGTTCACGCTGGGCACGGCACTGCTGTGCGGCGTGCTCTTCGGCCTGGTGCCCGCCTTCAAGACCTCGCAACCCCATCTGCACGAGACGCTGAAGGAGGGAGGGCGCGGGTCGAGCGGCGCCCGGCAGCGGACCCAAACCGTCTTTGTGGTACTGGAAATCGCGCTGGCGCTCGTGCTTCTGGCCGGCGGCGGGCTCATGATCAGGAGCCTCGCCAAGCTCTGGAGCGTGGATCCCGGATTCACTCCGAAAAATGCACTGACGTTCGACGTTTCTTTTCCGCCCATCAAGGCTCCTGCGGCGATTCGCGAATCGTGGCTTCGCATTCACGACGCGCTCAGCGCCGTACCGGGCGTGAAGGCGGCATCCCTGACCATGGGTTCCATGCCGATGGAGGGAGATTCCGAGTTGCCGTTCTGGATCGAGGGCCAGCCCAAGCCTGCGACCCAGAATGACATGAAGGCGAGTCTCTTCTACCTGGTGCAGCCGGACTATCTGAAAGCCATGGGGATCCCGCTCGAACGCGGCCGATTCCTAACGCCGCAGGACAACGAACATGCGCCGCTGGTGACGGTGATCGACGACCAGTTCGCTCGCCTGTATTTCGGAGGCCAGAATCCCATCGGGAAACGCATTAACTTCGAGCTCTTCAATGCCTCGGTCGAGGTCGTCGGCGTGGCGGGGCACGTCAAGCAATGGGGCTTGGATGGGGACTCAACGTCGCCTGTGCAGGCGCAGTGCTATCTCGCGCTCCCGCAGACTCCAGAGCAGTTTCTAAGCCTTCTGGCCGGGCAGATAGGAGTGGTGCTGCGCTCTGCTGGAGCTCCACAGGCAGAGATGGACTCGGCACGCCGCGTCATCGCTCAGTACAACAGCCAGGCGGTGGTGTATGGCGTTCAGACGCTCGATGGCATCATCTCTGACTCGCTGGTGACGCGCCGCTTCGCCATGACCCTTCTCGGGATCTTCTCTGGGCTCGCTCTCGTAATGTGTTGTATCGGCGTTTACGGCGTCATTTCCTATCTCGCCGGCCAGCGAACCCGGGAGATCGGCGTACGCATGGCGTTGGGCGCCCGGAAGCAGGACGTCTTAAGCATGATGCTTCGCGAGGCGGCCAAGGTGGCTATGGTGGGCGTAGCGGTCGGCTTAGTGGCCGCGCTGGCGCTTACGCGCCTGATGGCCAAACTGATCTTCGGGATCAGCACGCATGATCCGCTGACCTTCGCCGCCGTGGCAATCCTGCTAACCTTGGTCGCACTCGCCGCCTGCTACATTCCGGCCTGGCGGGCGAGCAGAGTGAATCCAATGAAGGCGTTGAGATACGAGTGACAGGTGGCGAGTGGCGAGTGTCAAGTGACGATATCCAGGAACTTATCACTCGTCACTTCGCTCGAACGGGATTGAAGATGTCAACCTCAAGTGATCTCCGGTACGCTGCGCGCATGCTGAGCAAGAATGTGGGCTTCACCGCCGTCGCGGTGTTAACGCTCGCGCTCGGCATTGGGGCGAATACCGCGATCTTCAGTGTGGTGAATGCGGTGGTCTTGCGTCCCCTGCCTTATCCGAATCCAGACGAGATGGTTCAGGTGAATCTGGTCTGGAGAGGCGGTGGAATCGGCGATTCGCTTACAGTGCCGGAGTTTGAGTTTTATCGCGACCACGCCAGCTCCTTTAAGGCGATCGCCGGTTTCCGTGGAGGCGAGGATCTCGAAATCAAACGAAGAGGCACCTCCGAATGGATCAGACCCCTGCGGGTGACGGACGGTTTCTTCCAGGTCATGGGCATCAAGCCGGCTCTGGGGCGCGGGATTCTTCGCGAGGAGACCCGGCCGCAGAGCGTCCGAACCGCGGTCCTCACCCATGAGCTGTGGCGAGAGGCCTTCGGCGGCGACCGTGCCGCAATCGGGCAACAGTTTGAGTCGGGCGGAGAGTCCTACACGATCGTTGGCGTGATGCCGCCGGGGTTCAATTTTGCCGGACAGGCTGCTGACGTCTTCACCTCGTTGCAGCTCGGCAGGAACATCGAGGATACCGGGATGAACACGGGCGTTATCGCTCGGCTCAAGGCCGGGACGAGTCTGGCCGCGGCACAGGCCAACATGGCCGTGACGTTCCATGCCGCTCGTCAGCAGCGCGCGGTGCAATCGGGCGAACAAGGCACACAGTTGGTGAATTATCAGACCTGGCTGCTTGGAGATCTACGCCCGAGCCTGTTCATGCTGTTTGGGGCGGTGGGCTTGCTACTGCTGATCGCCTGCGCCAATGTAGCAAACCTCATCATGGCGCGCGCGACGTCGCGCCAGCGCGAAGTCTCGATCCGGCTGGCTCTCGGTGCTGAGCGCCTGCAGTTGCTGCGGCAATTCCTGGCCGAGAGTCTGCTGATCACCCTGGTTGGCGGCGTGGCCGGGTTGCTGGCGGCGGTATGGACGTTGAAGACTCTGTTGGTTTCGATCCCCTGGAGTATCCCTTCAGAGCTCCACATCGGCCTCGATGGCCGCGTGCTTGTCTTCACCCTGCTGATGGCGCTCGCGACCAGCCTGATCTTCGCGCTTACGTCTTACTGGCAAACTTCGAAGTCGGACCTGAACGTGGCGCTCAAGGAAGGCGGCACGCAGGGCGGACGCAGCACGGTTCGAAGTCGCGCCCGCCAGGTCCTGGTGACGGGCGAAGTGGCGCTGTCTTTGATGCTGCTGGCCGGGGCCGGCCTGCTGATCGAGAGCCTCTATCGCCTGCACCAGCAGAACCTGGGATTCGATCCCGGCGGCGTTTACACCATGACCACGCCCTTCGCGCCCCAAGCGAGCGCTACACCGTCGCAGGTCTGGACGTTCGAGCAACAGGTCCTCGTAAAGCTGCGCGCGCTGCCCGGCGTCACCTCAGCGGCCGTGATTAGCAAGCTGCCGCTGACCGGTCCGAATAATCTGCCCACGCAGCACGAGGGACATCCGCAGCACAGCATCGGCGGGATGGAGTATCGCGCCGTCAGCCCGGATTACTTCCAGACCATGCGCATTCCCCTGTTACAGGGCAGGGGCTTTAGCGATGGCGATACGGCGTCATCGACGCCGGTGGTCGTTATCAGTGAGACCGTGGCCCGGGCGTGGTGGAAAGGCGAAAACCCGATCGGGGATCACCTCGTGGTGGGGGAATACGAAGGCCGGCAGATTCCGGAGATTCTCGAATCACCGCGTGAAGTAATAGGCGTCGTGCCGGATGTGAAGAATCTGGCCGTCGACGAGCTGCAGCCTACCACGATCTACGTGCCCGCCTCGCAACTCTCGAAGGCTTCGTTCGGCTCCACGTCCTGGGTGGTCCGCGCACGGGGTAATGCGAGCGTCGGCGCGGCGATGCGCGCTGCCGTGCTCGCTGTAAATCCTGACCAACGCGTGCTCAATCTGGAGTCGATGTCCGATATTATCTCGCGGTCTGTCGCCCATCCGAACTTCAACGCCCTGTTAATGGCCCTGTTCGCCGCACTGGCCCTGATCCTGACCTCGGTCGGAATCTACGGCATGCTGAGCTTTCATGTCAGCCGGCGCACCCAGGAGATCGGCATTCGCATGGCGCTGGGCGCGAAGCGAAGCAGCGTGATCCTGATGGTGCTGAGAGAGGGAGCCGCGCTGGCCGGGTTCGGCATCGCGATCGGTCTCGCGTTGGCGTTGACCCTTAGCAGGTTCCTGTCGACCCTGCTCACCGGCGTCCGGGCGACGGACCCCGTGGTCTACGCCTTTGTCGCCGTGGTTCTGTTCGGAGTTGCGCTGCTCGCGAGCTATGTGCCGGCTCGCCGGGCGGCGAACGTGGATCCGTTGGTGGCACTGAGGTATGAGTGAAGTAAGTGGCAAGTGGCGAGTGACAAGTGATGAGACCAGATAACGTATTTTTCAAAACTGAGCAGCTTGAGAATTGAGGCTGCGCAAAGGAGCAGACATGAGTGGAAACGGAGAAGGGCTGATTCGGCTGGAGGGAGTAACCAAGGTCTTCTTCACCGACGAGGTGGAGACGCACGCGCTCTCGGGGGTTCATCTGGAAATCCAGAAAGGTGAGTATGTCTCGATTGCCGGACCTTCAGGCTGCGGCAAGTCGACCTTGCTCTCGATTCTGGGACTTCTGGACTCGCCGAGCGACGGCAAGTACTGGCTGAACGGGACGCCGGTGGAGAATCTGGACATGGGAGACCGCGCGCGCATTCGCAATCGCGAGGTGGGCTTCATCTTCCAGAGTTTTAACCTGATCGGCGACCTCAACGTTTATGAGAACGTCGAGTTGCCGCTCACCTATCGCGGTATGCCGTCGGCGGAGCGCAAGCAGCGGGTGATTGAGGCCCTGGAGCGGGTGGGAATGTCGCACCGCATCAAGCACTACCCCTCGCAGCTTTCCGGCGGTCAGCAGCAGCGCGTGGCCGTCGCCCGAGCCTTGGTCGGATCGCCGTCGATCCTGCTTGCCGACGAACCCACCGGCAACCTGGACTCGAAGAACGGCGACGCGGTGATGGAGTTGTTGCGCGACCTGCATCGCTCCGGCGCCACCATCTGCATGGTGACGCACGATCCCCGTTTCGCGCGCTACGCCCAACGCACCGTCAACCTGTTCGACGGCCGCGTAGTCGAAGAGAGCGAAGCGGAAATGACTGCTTCGGCTGGGGCGTAAGAGCCAAGCATTCAGCTCTCAGCGGTCAGTCGTCCGGGCAGTGCGTCGTGATGCGCTTGCCGAACACTGAACACTGATGGCTGAAGACTGACGGCTCACAGGCGGAGGTGTCCATGAACGGCCTAACGCAGGATCTACGATACGGTTTGCGGATGCTCGCGCGAAAGCCCGGCGTGACCGTGGTCGTGCTGGCAACCCTCGCGCTCGCCATCGGCGCCACCACCGCGATTTTCAGCGTGGTGTACGGCGTCATGCTGCGCAGCTTGCCCTATCCCAAGCCAGACCAACTCGTTAGCATTTCGGAGAAGGCCGCTGACGGCCACCTGATGGGTTTTACGGACCCGAACTTCCGTGACCTGCGAGATCAAAACCAAACCTTGGCAAGTATGGCGCTGGCCAAGGGCTGGCCCACCACGGTGTCGGGTACCGGCGGGCCTGCCACGCTCACCGTCGCTCTCGTTTCTCGCGATTTCTTGAAGGTAATGGAAGTTGAGCCTTTCCTGGGCCGCAGCTTTTCGGCGGACGAGCTGCACGAAGGCGGCACGGCGGCGGCGCTGGTCAGCTACGGTTACTGGCGCCAGCGCCTGGGCGGCTCAACCGATCTGAAGCCGATTAAGCTCACGGCGGAGGGCTACAGCTTTTCGGTGGTGGGTGTGATGCCGCCCGGTTTCAGTTATCCCGAGCACGCCGACATCTGGGTGCCGGCTGAGCTGTTCGGCGACCAGAGCCCCAGCCGTACTTCACACAACTGGTCGGCCGCTGTGGCCAGGCTGCGCGACAACGCAGGCATCGCGCAGGCCCGCGCGGACCTATCCGTCCTCGCGCATCGTTTGCACGACCAATACAAGCCCGAGGTTGACATGACGGACGTCAGCGTGACCTCTCTACGGACTGCCCTCACGGCCAGCGTCCGCCCCGCCCTGCTGGTTCTGCTGGCCGCTGTCGGTTTTTTGCTCCTGGTGGGGTGCGCGAACGTCGCCAATCTTTTGATGGCGCGCGCTGCCGAGCGCGAACGCGAGCTTGCCGTGCGCGCTGCACTGGGCGCTAGCCGCGGCCGTCTCGTGCGCCAGTTTCTGGCTGAATCATTATTCGTGTCACTCGCCGGCGGCGCGCTCGGCGTGCTTCTGGCCATGTGGGGTGTGGATGCCCTCTTGGCGCTCGCCCCGCCGAGTCTGCCCCGGCTCGACGAAGTTTCAGTCAATCTGCCGGTGCTGGCTTTCGCGTTTGCGATCTCCATTCTGGTAGCGGTCGGACTCGCCACCGCCACCACATTGTGGATGACGTCGGTAGATCCGCAGGCGGCACTTGCGGAAGGCAGCCGGGGCGCGGCCGGATCGCTCACCTCGCAGCGGCTGGCTCGCGTTCTGGTGGGCGGTCAGATGGCCGTCACTCTGGTGCTGCTGGCCGGGGCTGGTTTGCTCGGCCGCAGCTTGCTTCGGGTGCTTTCCGTCGATCCCGGCTTTCGCACGTCCAACATCGTCAGTATGGAGCTCGAGGTCCCACAGTCGTCCGCCCTCACCGGCGCGACATGGGCCTCCTTCGCCGCCACTGCTGCCGACACGCGGCCGGCCCGTTTTATGCAAACCTTGTTTGATCGCCTGAGCACCATACCCGGCGCCCAGCAAGTGGGCGGTGTTTCCGACCTTCCCCTGGCCGAAGGAGGCTGCTCCGATGGCAGGTTCCTGCTGCTCGACCAGCAGCCTCAGTTCGATCTCAACAAGCCTGAGGATGGTAAGCGGCTTGAACACTTGTGGGTCACGGCTCCGGGAGGCGAGGCCGACTATTGCGTGTCGAGTCAGGGCTATTTCAAGGCGCTTGGCGTTCCCGTTCTCAGCGGACGCCTGTTTGATGAACACGACACTTCGAACGCACAGCAGGTTGCGGTTATCAGCCAATCGCTGGCCCGCGCCACCTGGCCGCACGAGAATCCCATCGGTCGAACGATCGAGTTCGGAAACATGGACGGCGATATGCGACTGCTGACCGTCGTGGGCGTCGTGGGCGACATGCATTACCGCAGCTTAGAGAAACCCCCTGAGCCGACGGTTTACGTCGATTACCGGCAGCGACTGCGCGGCGGACGCGGTTTTACGGTGGTGATTCACGCCGATGCCGCTCCACAGGTTGTTCTCGCGAGCGCGCGCACCATCGTTCACGAGCTCGATCCCGAACTAGCTCCCCGCTTCCAGACCTTTCAGGATGTCTTTTCGGCTTCCATGGACACTCGACGTTTCAACCTGACGCTGGTCGGCGTGTTTGCGGCGGCGGCGCTGTTGCTGGCGGCCGTCGGTATTTACGGCATCATGGCCTACTGGGTCTCGCGGCGCACGCGCGAAATCGGCGTGCGGATCGCGCTCGGCGCAGAATCGCGCAATGTGCTGCGATTGGTGCTGGGCCGCGCTTCGGCGACGATCGCGACCGGCCTCGCCGCCGGGCTGGCCGGCGCTTTCATCCTGACCCGGTTTATCGAGTCGCTGCTCTTCGACGTGAAGGCAGACGATCCGCTGACCTTTATGGGTGTCGCGTTGCTGCTGTCGGCCGTTGCTATGTTGGCGACCTATATTCCGGCGCGTCGGGCAGCCAAGGTGGATCCCATGGTAGCGCTGAGGTACGAGTGAATGTCGATTGCCGATTTTCGATTGACGATTATAAAATCGCGCAGCTATCAGCAGTCAGCTCTCAGCAAGCAGCGGGGCTGCTGAGAACCGATCGCTGATGGCTGCGCGCAAACAGGAAACAAACTGATGATTCAACTGCGAAACATCGAAAAATCATACCCGGTGGGCGCCGGACGTTATTACGTGCTGCGCCGGGTGAATCTGGACATCCAGGAAGGCGATTTCCTCACGATCATGGGCCCTTCGGGCGCCGGAAAGTCGACGCTGCTGAGCATTCTCGGTCTGCTCGACGGAGCCTGGACGGGCGAGTACTACTTTCTCGAGAACCCGGTGCACAAGATGAACGTGAAGCAACGCGCCGAGATCAACAAGAAGTACATCGGCTTCGTGTTCCAGCAATATCATCTTCTCGACAACCTAACCGTGGCCGAGAACCTTGACATCCCGCTTTCCTATCGCAACGTCAAAGGGTCTGAGCGTCAGGCTATCGTGGGAGATGCGCTGGACCGGTTTCACATCGTAGGCAAGAAGGACCTGTATCCGAGCCAATTATCGGGCGGACAGCAGCAGCTCGTAGCCGTGGCGCGCGCCGTCATTGCTAATCCCAAGCTGATTCTGGCCGACGAGCCCACTGGAAATCTGCACTCAAGCCAGGGGAAGGAGATCATGGATCTCTTCAAGAGGCTGAACGAAGAGGGTACCACGATCGTGCAGGTGACGCACAACGAGAGCTGGGCGGCGTACGGACACAAGATTATCAAGTTGGTGGATGGATGGATCAGTTGATTGAGCGATTTTCGATTGACGATTGCCGAGTGAAGAAGAGATCGTCAGCCTTCGGCGGTCAGCCATCAGCTGATGGCTCCGAAACAAAGCTGGAAAGTTATGTAATATCAGCGATTTCTGCTCCATGGGTAGCGTCCGATTGCGGATTTGTGGCGAACCCGCTTTCCAGCTGCTGGAGGTACTTCGCCGTAACGATCGGCTGTGGGCTTATCAGCGGTCGGTATCTCGACAAGGGCCGGCACTGACAGCTGAGAGTTGACCGCCGACTGCTTCAGGTGAACATGAACACCTTGCTGAATGATCTTCGTTACGGCCTGCGCATGCTGGCCAAGAATCCCGGCTTCACCGCCGTTGCGGTGATCACGTTGGCGCTTGGAATCGGCGCCAACACGGCGATCTTCAGCGTGCTGAATGCGGTGATCCTGAGCCCGCTGCCGTATCCAAATTCGCACCGCATTGTGACGATCTGGGTTACGGAACCGAGTGGCCCCGGCAACCTCTACCCTGACACCGGTCCGGACTACGTGGACTGGAAGGCTCAGAACCAGGTCTTCGATACCATGGGCGCTGTCTTCGTAACGGGGGGCTCGCTGACTGGGACATCGGAACCTTTGCAGCTTGAGGGTTTTGAGATCTCACCGGAGATTTTAGATCTGCTGGGTACCAAGCCGCTGGTGGGCCGCAACTTCACCCCTGATGAGACTGTCTCCGGCCACGACGATGTCGTGATCCTGAGTTACGGCCTCTGGCAACGTGCCTTCGGAGGGCAGGCCGGAATCCTCGGAAGCAAAATCTTGCTCAACGGACGTCCCCACACCGTAACGGGGATCATGCCGCGCAACTTTCAATTCCCGCATATCTGGGGAAACAAGCCCGAGTATTGGATCCCGCTGAACCTGCAGGGGCAGGAATGGCGCAAGTCTAGGGGAAATCACTGGCTGTGGGTGCTCGCCCGGATGAAGCCTGGCGTGTCGCTCGAACGCGCGGCTGCGGATATGAAGACTCTTTCCGCGCGCCTCACCCAGCAGTATCCGGTCACGAACACCGGGGTAGATGCGAAAGTCGTTGGGCTTCAGGCCAAGCTCACCGAACAGGTCCGCCCGGCCCTGTGGATTCTCTTCGCTACGGTAGGCTTTCTCATGCTGATTGCGTCCGTGAACGTGGCTAACTTGCTGCTCGCGAAAGCGGTCAGCCGCGAGCGTGAGATCGCCATCCGCATAGCGGTTGGTTCCGGCCGGTGGCGCGTGGTCCGGCAATTGATCACGGAGAGCGTTCTGTTGTTCGTCATCGGAGGCTCGGCGGGACTGCTGGCTGGTTCTGCAGCGCTGGACCTGCTGCTCCACTATGCGCCGGTGGGATATGTGCCCGAGATCGTTTCCGTACATCTCGACGGCTTTGTGTTCCTGGCAACGCTCCTCGCCGCTCTTGTTCTCGGGACGGTTGCCGGCTTGATTCCTGCCCTCCACGCTTCGCGGAGCGATGTGCAAGAGTTTCTGAAAGAAAGCAACCAGACTGTCGCCACAGCGCGCAACCTATCGCGAACTCTACTGACTGCCGGCGAAATCGCGCTCGCCTTGATGATGGTGATCGGAGCCGGCCTGGCAGTCCGCAGCCTGGTAAAACTGCTCGGGGTGCGGGCAGGGTTCGATCCTCACAATGTCCTCACCGCGCGCTTTTCCCTGCCCGCAGCGAGGTATTCAAGTCCCGAGTGCGAAAAGATGCAAGGCGACTGCCCCAAGGACCGGTACGCGGCCTTTTACCAGCAGCTTCAGGACCGGCTGCAGGCTTTGCCAGGCGTTGAGTCAGCGTCCTTCACAAACAAGCTCCCGCTGGAAGGCGGAAGCAACGGAGTGGTGATCATCGAAGGGCAGGCACCTCCTAAGGATATGTGGTCGAGCCCGCTGGTCGAGTGGTCGACAACAATGCCGGGCTACTTCCATACCGCTCGTATTCCTTTGCTTCGCGGTCGTGACTTCACGGCGCATGACAACAATGAAGGCGCGCCGAAGGTGGCGATCATCAACCGGGCGATGGCTGACAAGTTCTGGGCCAATCAGAATCCGCTTGGCAAGCGCTTTGCCGGAAATGATCCGCATCCGAAGTGGAAGACAGTGGTCGGTGTCGTCGGAGACGTGCTGCAGTACGGCCTCAATCAAACCTCTGTAGCTCCCGAGGCCTACTTCCCCGAATACCAGGGACAAGACTCGAGCCTGAATGTCCTGGTGCGCACCGCCGGAGCACCGCTCGCCGAGCTTCCCGCCGTGCGTGACGCCGTCCACGAGCTGGATTCTCAGCTTCCCGTCGCCAATCCCCGCGAGCTCTCGGAAGTCGTTACGGACTCGTCATCACAACAACGCTTCGTGGCCCTGCTGCTGGGCCTGTTTGCGGCACTCGCACTCGTGCTGGCTGCTGTTGGAATCTATGGGGTCATCTCTTATTCAGTGGCGCAACGGACGCACGAGCTGGGAATTCGGATTGCACTTGGCGCTGGAACACGTGAGATCCTGGGCATGGTCCTCGGAGAGGGATTGGCTCTCGCCGTCGCCGGCGTGCTTGTGGGTCTAATAGGCGCGTGGGGCTTAAGCCGGTTCCTGGCGAGTTTGCTGTACGGGGTTAAGCCGTACGATCCGCTGACGTTCGCCGCAGTTCCCCTTGTGCTGCTGTCGGTGGCCTTGTTCGCCTGTTACATTCCGGCGCGGCGGGCCACGAAGGTGGATCCCATGCGGGCGCTGCGGTGCGAATAACGGCTGAACTTAACGATGCGTGGGATCAAGGACGCGAAGATGTTTGAAGTAGTTCCGGAAAAACCGGCTGTCGCGGGTCAGAAGACGATCGGCCTGAACGAGAGCGTGCGCGCCGATCAGGAAGTCCGCCGCAACACGAGTGCGAGGACCACCCTGACTGCGATATGCCTTCCATACGGCTCCCGCCTGCAAGGCTGCCTCGATGGTAAGCGGGCTGAAACTGATGTTCATGTCGTCGAAAGCGCGCTGCGCGGCCGGCGACGAATAATATCCTGCTATTTCCGCGCAGACCACCTCACAGATAACAAGCGGTCCCTCGGCTGCACAAGTGCGCAAGCACTCTCGCGACGGCATCCCGAACTCTGGGTCGGACTCGAAGAGGTCGACGAGGACGTTGCTGTCGACAGCGCTGATCATTTCAACGGAAACGGATACTCGCCCCGGAGTTCTTTCATGATTTCATCGGTGCGCCGGCCGAGCTTGAAAATTCCGAAATACTTGTCAAAGGGGTCGTTTGATGAACGTTTCTTCGTCATCACCAATCGCCCGCGGTCTTCACGAACGTCGAGCACCTGGCCTTTGCGCAGGCCCAGCCTCACACGGAGGGCTTTGGGAATCGTGATCTGCCCCTTTTCGGAGACGGTTGTTTTCATACCTCAATGGTATGAATTCCTACCCCGGCTGTCAATCGTTAGCCGGCAGACTACGGGTGGGCCTGAGCTGGAGCAGCCGGGTGCGGCATGTAAAAGGCGAACAGCCGCTCACAGAGGCCGCGGCGGTCCTGCAATAATCGATTTACGAGGGTAGAATTCTGGCGGTCATCACGAGCAAGGACATCCAAACCACGCAGTCGAGTGCCGCCCCAGGCGGGTCCGGGACGTCACACCGAAAGGACCTGTGGCGAGGACGCATCCTGGTCGCCGACGATCAGCGTGACGTCCTCGAGTCTCTGCGGCTGCTGCTGAAAGCCGAAGGCTACCAGGTTGAAACCACCACGTCGCCCGCCGGGGTTCTGACCGCGGTGAAGTCCGCGGATTTTGACTGCCTGCTGATGGACCTGAATTACGCCCGGGACACCACCTCGGGCGAAGAAGGATTAGACCTGCTCAATCGTCTGCAAACGCTCGACAGTTCCCTACCGGTGGTGGTCATGACCGCCTGGGGAACGGTCGATGTCGCTGTCGAGGCGATGCGGCGCGGAGCTCGCGATTTCGTTCAGAAACCCTGGGAGAACGCCCGCCTGGTGGCCATCATCTCCACCCAGGTCGAGCTGAGCCGCGCGCTGCGGCGGGGTCAACGCCTGGAAGCCGAAAACCAGCTCCTGCGCGGCAGCGATCTTCCCACGCTGATCGCCCAGTCCGCGGCCATGCGGCCGGTGCTGGAGCGTGTGGCGAGGGTGGGCCCCTCGGAAGCGAACGTGCTCCTCACGGGCGAGCATGGTACCGGCAAAGAGGTGGTGGCGCGGACGCTGCACGGGCTCTCCGGGCGCGCCGGCAAGGCGCTGGTGGCGGTGAACGTGGGAGGACTCTCGGAGCATCTGTTCGAAAGTGAGCTCTTCGGACATGTGAAGGGCGCCTTTACCGATGCGCGGACCGATCGTGTGGGCCGGTTCGAGCTGGCCGACGGCGGTACCTTGCTGCTCGACGAGATCGGGAATCTGCCTCTGAGCCAGCAAGCCAAGCTCCTGCGGGTGCTCGAAACCGGCGAATTCGAGCGCGTGGGTTCCTCAAAGACCCGGCGCGCCGACGCGCGCATCCTCTCCGCAACCAATGCCAGCCTGAAGGAACTGGTGGCCCTCGGGCGCTTCCGGGAAGACTTGTTCTTCCGTCTGAACACGGTTGAGATCCGCCTCCCGCCTTTGCGGGAACGGCGCGAGGATATTCCCCTGCTCGCGACCCATTTTCTTGGCCAGCATGCGGCGCGCTATCACAAGCACATCACGGGCTTCACGGAAGCGGCCTTGAAGGCCCTCGTGGTTCATCCCTGGCCGGGAAACGTGCGCGAGCTCGACCATACCGTGGAGCGCTCGGTGCTGATGGCCAACAACGTTCAGATCGCGGCTTCCGATCTCGGCCTGGAGGCGCCGACTCAAACCAGCGCGCGGCTGGAGGATATGAGCCTCGAAGAGGTGGAGCGTTTTCTAATCCAGAAAGCCCTGCAGCGGTTCGACGAGAACGTTAGCCAGGCCGCGGCTGCCTTGGGACTCAGCCGCGGCGCGCTTTACCGCAGGCTGGAGCGCTATGGACTCGCTCACGGCGAGGATGCCGGGGAACGCGATGAAGGGTGACACTCTCGAAGGACGGAGACACGAAGGCACAGAGGCCAACAAACGCGACGGTGACTTCGAAATCGAGCCGTATTGATGAAAGCACGCCGGCCTAACGCAGCCTGGCAGTTCGGCAGCAGGCAAAGAACGCCTGTGCGACGTCAGAATCCTTCAGTCTTCTCTGTGTCTTCGTGCCTCTGTACTACAAATCCTGGATTTCTTCGCAGGACGCGACGATTTACTTGCTCGCCACTCGTTACGCGCCACTTTGGTTGCAGCGAGCGGCACTGGGCTTAACTGCAATGGGACTGGATCCTCTCGGCGAATTTCGCGGCTTCTCCGCCTATGACGAGGCGCCGCGCATTGATCGGCCGGGCTCGAGAATGAGCTTCGAGAGCCGGATTCTCCTGCTGACCCTGGCTGGGGGCTTGCCGGGACTGGCGCTGGCCATCGGCCTGATGGTGAAGCTTCAGGTTTCCTCCCAGGCCATCTGGACACTCGGCGTCATGCTGGGATTGGTGTGGCTTGGGTTCGCTTACAGCGTCCGCAATCACGTCACCGTCCCGCTGCAAACGCTCTCCAACGTGCTTTCGGCCTTGCGGGAAGGAGACTATTCTCTTCGTGCGCGCGGCTCCCGCAAGCGGGACTCGCTCAGCGAACTGGTGCTCGAAGCCAACGCCCTCGGTGAGACTCTGCGCAGCCAGCGCCTGGGGGCGCTCGAGGCTACCACGCTGCTACGGAAGGTGATGGAAGAGATCGACGTCGGCGTCTTCACTTTCGACGGCGAAGGACGGCTGCGGCTGATCAATCGCGCCGGGGAACGCCTGCTGGCTCAGCCTTCCGAGCGAGTGCTGGGAGCGTCCGCCGGCGAGCTCGGCCTCGAAGACTGTCTCGAGGCGCCATCCCCGAGCATCCTCTCCATGACGTTTCCCGGCGGCGGCAGTGGCGCCACGCGTTGGGGCGTCCACCGCAGCAATTTCCGCGAAGGCGGCAAACGTCACAGCCTGCTGGTGCTCTCGGACATGAGCCGGGCGCTGCGAGATGAGGAACTGAAAGCGTGGCAACGGCTGGTGCGCGTGATCGGACACGAACTCAACAACTCGCTCGCGCCCATCAAGTCTGTCGCGGCCAGCCTGGAAAGCCTGCTCGCGCGTGAGTCTCCGCCTCCCGACTGGCGCGACGACATGCGTGAGGGACTGCGGATCATCGCCGGACGCTCCGAAGCGCTCGCCCGCTTCATGGAGTCCTACGCGCGTCTCGCTCGTCTGCCGAAGCCGCGCCGGGCTCCGCTCGATATCGGCGCCTGGGTGCGCCGCGTGGCCAGTCTGGAGATCCGTATGAAGGTGGCCATTGAGCCCGGGCCCGACGCTGTCGTGCAGGCCGACGGCGATCAGCTCGATCAGCTTCTGATCAATCTGCTGCGCAATGCGGTCGATGCCGCGCTTGAAACCGGAGGCGGGGTGACGGTGAGTTGGAATCGCAATCACGCCCACCTTGACCTCTGGATTCGCGACGACGGGCCCGGGCTGTCCAACACCTCAAACCTGTTCGTCCCCTTCTTCACCACCAAGCAAGGCGGCTCCGGCATCGGGCTTGTCTTAAGCCGCCAAATCGCCGAAGCCCACGGCGGCATGCTGACCCTGGCGAATCGCACCGATGATCACACCGGCTGCGAAGCGCGCCTGCGAATCCCTGTGGAGTAGCATCGCGCGCGTCAGCACAACCTGTTCTGCGTGGTCAGCAGCCCTACGCTTGAGCCGGAGTCCGACGCTCCGAGAAATGCCCATAGTCGCGGGCAGGCGCGTTGCAGCCATTCTTCAGCCCGTTTGATTTGAGAATTGCTCCACCGATATAGGCTCCAAGAAAGCAATCCCTGCCGCGCACCCCTCGCCCTCGTCAGCAACCCAGATCACCCGGCTCTTCACCCGGGCCCCGGAGTCAGAACCCGTAACCACGGTGATCGTCTGCCCAGGCTCCAGGCGAATTCGAGCGCGCAGTCGCGCTCCCAACTGCGACAGATCGAGCGCGAAGGCCCCGCTTGTCAACTGGCTGGCTTCAGAGTCGACCACGAGCACGATCGGCTGGTTCACCTCGCGACGAGCGGATCGTCGCCGTTCGACATTTACAGATAGTGTCAATATCCACCTCGCCCTACCCGTATTGTAGCCCAAACAACGCTGGCGGGACTGCGTAAAAGAACTTGGGAAATCGATCGAGTTGACGCCTGCTACGTTTGCCGCCGTTGATATCGGACTTCAGATTATGATCGAGGAACTGAAAGAACGTATTCCCCAACCAGCTATGCGCCACCAAAATCGAGGCGCTTGACGAGACAGACGACCTTGTGCAGCGCCTGAAGGTCACTTCTCTGACCAGCTTCTGACGGTGTTCTTGGATCAGTCCAAAAGCGCCGGGCCGCGAATGGATATCGAGCTGAAGAGAAGCAACTTATCAAACAGCATCCGACACCTGCCTGATGCCTCGACGAGTAACGTACGGCGCCTGTTTCCAAAGTCTTAAAAGCCCTGTAATCTCTCTTGAACCCGAGTCGCGCGTGTGCTAATTTGGGGCTGCGAATGAAATTCCAGATTCTGGAGGTGATCCACTCGTGAGCACCCCGACCGCGGCCATCCGGACGCAGTTGATGGCCAACCCGGAGTACCAGAGGCTCTCTGAGCAACACGCCCACTACGCCGCCCAGCTAGACCGGCTCACCGCCCGGCACTACCTCACCGAACAAGAACAGATCGAAGAGACGCGGCTCAAGAAGCTCAAGCTACGCCTCAAGGACGAAATGGCAGTGCTGGCCCACAAGTCCGGTTCAGCCTGACCTCAGGCCAGACGGTGATCTGCCGTCTCCGGAAATCGCAAGGACTCGGCCGCGAGTGCGCGACCGAGTCTGTGTTCTTTCCTCTTGTGCCTCGCCGACGGCCGCGTCACGGCAAATCATCCTATGGTCAAAGAAGGCTATTGGTATGGACTGCCGCTCGTCGTAGCCGCGATCGGCTGCGCTGCGCTCCGTCTCGACTGGGCAGCGGTGGTCTTTTTGATTTTCGCTGCTCTTGTCCTGAACTTCTTCCGCGATCCCGAACGCACCATCCCCCCTGATCCCGCGGCTATCGTGTCGCCCGCTGACGGCCACGTAGTCGAGATCGTGGAGGAGACCCACGCCGGACGTCCGGTGCGCCGCATCAGTATTTTCATGTCGCCGATCGACGTGCACGTGAACCGCTCGCCCGCTGCCGGCGAACTGAGCGAGATTCGGTACCAGAGGGGCCGGTTCCTGGTCGCGAGCGGGCCCCGCGCTTCGATCGAGAACGAGCAGAACGTCTTCACCATCGATACTCAAGCCGGACCCATCGTCGTCAAGCAAATCGCTGGCCTCGTGGCGCGTCGTATCGTATTCTGGAAGCGATTAGGCGCCCGGCTCGGCCGCGGCGAACGCGTCGGCTTGATCAAGTTCGGCTCGCGGGTGGACGTGTTGCTCGACCCGTCCATCGAGCTGTCCGTGCGATCAGGCGATCGCGTCCATGCGGGATCGACGATCGTGGCCATGGTACCAGGCCGGCAGATGGGATGAGAGGGATCGGGAGTCGTGGGGACCCTGCCAGGCATTCCGAAGCGCAAGGGCCGTCTGCACGGCGGTTTCTATGTGCTGCCCAGCCTGTTCACGGTCGGGACGCTGGTCTGCGGTTATCTCTCGATTCTCGCGACGTTGCGAGGCTCCACGGCGCTCCTGAGCGGAGATCTGACGACTGATGCGGGCCGTCTGGCCTTCGACAGCGCCGCCAAGTTCATCGGATGGGCTTGGGTTTTCGACAGTTTCGATGGTCGCATCGCTCGACTCACCAATTCCACCTCTGACTTCGGACGTGAATTCGATTCTCTGGCTGATGTGATCGCCTTCGGCCTTTCGCCGGCGGTGCTCGCGTTCTCCTGGGGCATTCGTCCGGTGGAGCCAACGGTAGGCCCGCTTTGGGGGCAGCACCTGGCCAGCGTCGGACTGATCGTCAGCTTCGCCTTTGTGATCTGCGGCGCGGCGCGGCTCGCGCGCTTCAACATCCAGAGCGCACGGCCGAGCGCGGACCGAAAGCACTTCGTGGGTCTGCCGATTCCGGCTGCGGCCGGGGTGGTTGCGGCGATCGTCCACTGCCGCAAGGACGCGATCCAGGACTGGAATTACGCTGCGGGATGGCTGGTGCTGATCGCCCTGCTGGCTTTCCTCATGGTCAGCCGCGTTCGCTATCCGAGCTTCAAGCATATTGACCTTCGGCGGGCGCGCCCCTATGCTGCCATCATTCTCATCGGTCTTGCCATCTATCTTGTCTATGCCTACTCTGAGTACGTGCTGTTGCTGGTTTCAGTCGGATACATGGTGAGCGGTCCCTTGACGCGCCTGCTGACCCACCGGCATCCACCGCCGCCGCCGCAAGAGGTCCACGCGCAATGATACCGGGCGAGACAGGCTTCAGCGTCGCTATTGTCGGAGCCTCGTCGCTGCTCGGCCGCGAGCTGCGCTCCGTGATCCGCGAGCGGCGCTTTCCTATCGCCCGGCTGGTGGAACTTGAGGCCGGGATGAGCGCCGATGCGGAACCCGAGCTGCCCGTGCTCGACATCGAGAAGGACGAGGCCGCGGAATACCTCGCCTTGCAGGCATCCATCTCCGGCATCGATCTCGCGTTTCTCACCGCCCCGACGGATCCGGCCCAGGCGCTACTCGCGTCCGGCTTGCCGCCTCTGGTGATCGATCTTGACGGTGGCTTGGCCGAACCCGAGCGCGAGCCGCCGCAGATCGCTTTCGGCGAATTCGATGAGAGAGCGGGCCTGAAACCCGTGGCTTTCGGGGCCCCGGGCGCGGGGACCCGCATCGTGGCCGCAGCGCATCCCGTAACCATTATTCTTACCGCGCTGCTACTGCGTCTGGCTTCCAAGGCGGAGATCAGGACGGCGGTGGCCCAAGTCCTGAACCCTGCGTCGCACCTTGGGCCGCGCGGCATCGAGGAATTGCAGAAGCAGACGGTGAATCTGCTGAGCTTTCAGAAGATCCCACGCGCCATTTTCGGCTCCCAGCTCGCATTCAACCTGCTTCCCCGACTTGCGGGCTCCGGATCGGCTCCGCTGGATCATCTGGAGAAGCGCGTCCGCGCCGAGCTCAGTGCTTCTCTCGCCGGACGCGCACCGCTTCCCGCGCTGCGGGTTCTGCAATCTGCCGTGTTTTACTCAACGGGCGTGTCTCTCTACGTCGAGACCGCGCAGCCTCTGACCCCTGCGCAGACAGCTCAAGCGCTCGCCGGCGAGCCCATCCGCGTGAGCCGCGCCTCGGACCGGCCGCCTTCGCAGGTGGAGGTCACCGGAAGCACCGAGGTCATCCTCGACTCGATCACCGCCGACGCCGGCCATCCCAACGGAATCTGGATTTGGGCGGTGGCGGACAACTTGCGCCTGGCGGCAACCAATGCCGTCCAGATCGCAGAGAAGCTGCTTCCCAGCGGCCGGGCGTCGCAAGCAACCGGGGAGCGCGTCCATTGAGATCCCGGCAAGCGCTGCGGCCTACCTCTACGGTCATCGTTCTCTTGGCTTCCGCGCTCCTGCCACGCTGTGGATACCATGTGGCAGGCCGCGGCGCGCTCCCTCCCGACGTCAAGACCGTGGCCGTTCCGGTGTTCGCCAACAAGAGCCGCGAGTATCGCATCGAGCAGCGCATGACAGCAGCCGTGACGCGCGAACTCATTGAGCGCACCCATTACAAGGTTACCTCCGATCCTGGCGAAGCTGATGCGGTGATCGAGGGCAGCGTGAACAGCGTCTCGACTGGCGTCATCGCATTCAACATCACCACCGGCGCGGCCACAGCGTTGCAGGTGGTCGTCGACGCCAACGTGCGGGTGATCGATCGTCACACCCAGAAGGTGCTGTTCTCCAATCCCCGGTACGTCTTTCGCGAGGAGTATCAGGTCAGCCAGTCCAACTCCCAGCTCTTTGAAGAAGAAGGCCCAGCGCTGGAACGGCTCTCCCACGATTTCGCCCGAACGCTGGTCACCGATATCCTGGGGAACTTCTGAGTTCCTCCCTGCCGGGGTGCCGCCCCTGCTCATACCCGTGGCATCTTCCACTTGACAATCCACCGCTGGATATCGCACCTTAGCTGTTCTTATCCGTTGGAGTCGTTCTCCGGTTGGGCGAGCGGCAAACGGCCGGTAGTCCCCCTTTTATGCGTCTTTGCATCTGTTTTCACGACCAGTGCTTCGACGGGGCCTGTTCCGCCGCCCTGTTTACACGGGTGTATCAGGCGCGCATCAACTCGGGGGCGGAGTTCAACTACCGCGGCCTCGTCCACCGGGCGGGACAGCTCTTCGACGACAGCATGTTCGATGGTGATGAGAACGCCATCGTGGATTTTAAATACTCCAGCTCCGAGCGCCTCAACTGGTGGTTTGACCATCATCAGAGCGCCTTCCTCACCGCGTCGGACGCCGAGCACTTCCGCCGTGACACCAGCGGACGCAAGTTCTACGATCCCAGCTTTCGCTCCTGCACCAAGTTCATCGCGCGCGTCGCCCAAGAAAAATGGGATTTCCACGCTCCCGACCTCGACGATATGGTGAAATGGGCCGACATCATCGACGGCGCCCTGTACCCGGACTCGCGCATGGCGGTGGAGCTGCGAGATCCGGCCACACAATTGACGCTGGTGATCGAAGGCGTACGCACGCCGGGATTCATGGCCACCCTGATTCCCGAGCTTGCCACAAGGTCTCTGGCCGAGATCGCGGGGCTGCCGCACATTCGCCAGGCCTTCGACGAGCTTTATGCCCATCATCTGGAATGGATGAATCTCATCGGCTCGCGCGGAGAGCTGCGGGATGGAGTGCTGTTCTTTGACGTGGCCGACCGTGATTTCGAAGGCTTCAACAAGTTTATTCCGTACCACCTATTCCCGGATGCGGTCTATAGCGTTGCGGTCAGCGCGTCGCCCGGACGCAGCAAGATCGCGGTTGGCAGCAATCCGTGGAATCCGACGCCTAAAAACGTAAACCTGGCGTCCATCTGCGAGCGCTACAACGGCGGCGGCCACGCCAAGGTGGCGGCAATTTCGCTTCCGCCGGGCCAGTTGGATCAGGCCCGTAAGATCGCTCGCGACATCGTGGCGGAGCTGCGCCAGAGTCTGCGAGCGCAAGGTGGTGAGGTCAATCTGTGAGCGCAGCAGCATGTCTACCTTGCCCCGGCGGCGTGAGCCTGCCCCTACGCCAAGTCGCCCCGCCGTTGGGTAGAGTCTCAGTTTTTGGTGCAGGCATCTTGCCTGCGTTGTGCTCAAAAGCACACTGGGAAGCGTGCGCCACAAACTGAGACCCTACCCGCCGTTGCGACCTTCTGCGATGTGATGTACTTTGGGCAGGGGACATTACTGACTCTCAAGAGTCCTCAAGGGCTAATACGTGCCGGACATCGCGCCGCCATCTCAGTCTGCTCAGCACAATCAGTCCAACGCCAGCGGCGAAACCGAAATGGTGGCCCTGGGCGTTACCGATCAGGGACGCGTCCGAAAGAATAACGAAGACAACCTGGTAGCGTGCGATCTGTCGAACCAGGAGATCCTCGCCGGGCCTTTCGAGTTCCGTCGCGCGATCGGACCGCTGGGAGTGCTCCTGCTGGTTGCGGACGGCATGGGCGGCCAGGCCTGCGGCGAACTGGCCAGCCATATGTGCTCCGATCTCACTCCGGCACGGCTGCTGGAGAGCGTCCGGCAGCGCCAGACCGACGGCCGGAGCGAACTCGGCGACCTGCTCCGGGACGCGCTCCAGTCGGCCAATCGTTCCATCCTGGAACTGAGCCGAAATGAGCCGGGTTGCAAGGGCATGGGAACTACGGCGACCGCCGCCTGGGTGCATGGCTCGTCCGTGCTGGTGGCCCAGGTCGGCGATTCCCGGGCTTACCTGATTCGCGATGGCCAGATGACGCAGCTCACACGCGACCAGACGTTTCTGAATTACCTCAAGGATATGGGTGCGGTTGATGCCAACGCCGAAATCCGTGACGATCCGCGTCGCAGCATCCTGGTGCAGGCGCTGGGGACCTCGGAGCGGCTTAACGTGGTGCTGACCCGCGCCGAGCTGCGCAACGGCGACCGGCTGCTGGTGGCCAGCGACGGCCTCTATAGCGCCGTACCCGCCGGCCGCATCAGTGAGATTGCGGCAGGCAGCGGCGATCTCGAAGCGCGCTGCCGGTCCCTGATCGACGCGGCTAATGGCGAAGGCGGCCCGGACAACATCACCCTGATTCTTGCCGACATAAACGGTGTCCCTGCAGACGAGAGCGCCGCGCCCGTGCAGGTGGAGGCGCTCACCCCCAAGGTCTGACGCGATCAGCCGATGACACCCGACGAGGCGCGTTCCGAACACTTCGGCGCCGACGCGATCGTCCTTCGACGGCTTGCTTCCGGATAGTTCATCCTTAGCAATTCATTCGTCTGACAACATCGGAGCGTAGTAAGATGCAGCTTGAGAGGCTGCCCAGGCAGTCTCTGCGAGAAGGGGGCTTCTATGAAATCGATTCGCAGTCTGGCCGCTGCCGCGGCAGCCGTTCTGGGTATGGCCGGCGCATGCTGGTCGCAAGGCATGATGCGTCCGCCCAACATTCCGGGCGAATTCAAACCCGTGGTCGGTTCGGGCGCAACCTATCAATTGACCGACAAAAAAGGCACAGCGCATGAATGGACTTGGGCAGTGGTCGGCAAGGAGACCGTGGACGGTCAGGATGCCTACTGGCTGGAAATGCGCCCCACGACACCCCAGGGTGGCGTGGTCATGAAGGAGCTTCTGGCGATGCAGGGCGGCACTCCCGATATCAAGCGCATGATCATGCAGACGCCGGGCCGGCCGCCGATGGAGATGCCGACCGAAATGATGCACATGGGAATGATGCAGCACGGACAGCAGGCCGGAGGCTCGCCTCACGGTATGGGCGAAGTGGTGGGCAGCGAAACGGTGACCGTGCCCGCCGGCACGTTTGACACTCAGCATTACCGGTCGACCACCAACGGCAACACTGCGGACGTGTGGGCATCCACCAAGGTCTCGCCCTATGGACTGATCAAGATGACGTCCTCCGACGGCACGACCATGGTTCTCCAGAAGGTGCTCGATCACGAGACATCGCAGATTACCCAGGAACCGCAGAAGATGAACTTCCCCATCCCCGGCCGGCCGCAGCAGTGACCGGATAGCACCTCAGGCGCCTTCCGGATTCGCGTTGCGGGAGCGGCACTGGTGGCCACCCTTGACCGAACTGGCGCACCACCCATTTTTCCGCGTGGTTTCATTTGCAACCGGAATCTTCTTCGGAGCGCAGTCATTCCCGCGTCCGCGCGAAGACTGCGGCTCGGGACCCTGCCACCATGAAGACCAGCATCCACTTTTCTGTTGACTTGCGCCGAACGGTTCCGGCATACTATAGGCGAATAAAAGGCGAACATGAGCGCACTCGCCAAAATCGCCTCCCTGCCGGACTCGAACCCACATGCGCCCACAGCGCATACCATTCGCATCGGACCGGCCGGATGGTCGTACCTCGATTGGGCCGGCATCGCTTATCCTCGCATCCGCCCGCGCGGATTCCACGAAACGGAATTTCTCGCCCGCTTCTTCGACGTGATCGAAGTCAACACCTCGTTCTACCAGCCGATCCGCGCCGAGATGGCCCGCTCCTGGCTCGCCCAGGTTCGCGCGCATCCGCATTTTCAATTCACCGCCAAGCTCTGGCGGCGCTTCACGCACGACCGGGACGCTGGCCGCGACGAGGAGCGCGCCGTAAAGCAGGGCCTGAACGCGCTGGCCGAGGCCGGAAAGCTCGGTGCGCTGCTCCTGCAGTTTCCCTGGTCGTACCGGTGGAGCAAGGAGAACCGGGAGTACCTGGGCGCGCTGGTGATGCAATTCCTCGAATACCCGCTGGTTCTCGAAGTTCGCCACAGTTCCTGGAACTGTCCGGAAGCGTTCGATCTGCTCGGCGAACTGGGCGTCGGATTCTGCAACATCGACCAGCCGATCATCGGGCGATCGCTGCCCCCCACCGCGGAGACGGTCGGGCCCGTAGGCTATGTCCGTCTGCACGGCCGGAACTACAACCAGTGGTTCGAGCATTCGGAGCCGCACGAGCGCTACAACTACCTTTACAGCATGGACGAGCTTGAGCCCTGGGCGAAGCGCGCCGAGCGCGTGGCCGAACGCGCGCAGTCCACCTTCGTGATCACCAACAATCACTTCGAAGCTAAGGGCGTGGCCAATGCCCTGGAGATCAAGTCGCTGATCACGGGCCACCCGGTCGAGGTTCCGGAGACGATGATGAAGCGCTACCCGGAACTCAAGAGCATTGCAGCCCCGCCGAAAAGCGGCGCTCACGAAGACGGCATACCACCAGAACAGGGCAGCTTGGACTTCGATTCTCGGCGCTAGGTTGGGCTGGTGCAGTACTGACCTACTGACCCACCGACGTACCACATGCTTACCTGCTAAATTCGCAGTGTCAATCAACTTACCGTAGGTTCGCCACGCCCTGATGCGTCCCAGGCTGTAAGCAATTGAAATCAGATTAATTGGCATCACAAAGACGCGATGAGGGGTGGGTTTGGTGGGTTTGCTTCGCACATGCCTTTTATGTAAGTCACTCATCTCGCTTATCTTGTGGGTTTGCTTTTGCGAAAAAATGTAAAAATATTATGGGTGCCCTCCCGCGAATCAACATCGGGATTGTCCTCAGGTTTCTCATGCCCGTGGCCAAGCTCTCCTTCACGATCATTTCTGCGCCCGACATGACGTCCTCGCTCCTCGAAGACCTTGCCCAGACAAAAGAAGCCCACTCTGCAGGGTATCGCCAGTCATGCGGGACGGTGGGTAAAACTGAGACAGGTGAGAAGATTTATTTCACAGAGCGTTTTCAGCAACTTAAGCTGTGGAACACTGGGCTCGAGGGCGGGACCAGAGGTGGAAATGGGAGCTTGAATTGGAAGCTCCCAGGAATTTGGCTTCAAGAAGGCGGTAGCCAGCGCAGTTAGCGGCGAAGCCGCTCCCTTACTGCGGCGTCAGCAGAAACGCGCGCTGTTGCTTGTTGTGGGTTCCGTATCCGACGATCTGGCCGGAGCCGTTGATGGCGTAAGCCGTCGTGAGCACCCATCCCGAGCCCGCAGGAATCAGCCGGTTCAGATCCTGCATTTTGCCGTTGCTGTAAATGAATGCGTGATACACGATGGACTGCCCATTCTTCTGGTAGGTGGACTCGCCGACGACCACGCCGGAGCTGTTGATGCCGAGCCCCGAGGCGTACTGTCCATTGCCGCCGGTGGGACTGGTGATGGTTCCCAGGTCCTGCATGACGCCGCCGTCGTAGAGGAACGCGTCCGCGCCGATGTCGTTCTTGATGTAGGCCTGGCCGGTGATCTGTCCCAGGTCATTGATGGCGAACGCCTGGCTCCATGCGCCTCCGAGCGTACCCAGCGACTGCATCTGTCCGCTGCTCCAGAGGAACCCAAGAAAATTCCCCTGCGCGTCGTAAGACCAGCCCACAACCTCGCCCGCGTTGTTCACGGCTGTCCCCGTGTTCCACCATCCGTTGTTGTTATTGCCGAGCGTGCCGAGATCGGTGAGCACGCCATTGCTGTAAAGAAAAGGATGCGTTGCTCCGCTCGCGGTCGCGGAGGCGCCGGTGACCTGGCCCGAGTCATTCATGCCCTCGGCGTCGCTGTAGTTGCCGCCCAAGGTTCCCACGGAAGTCAGCTTGCCCTTGCTCGAGATGAATCCGCGATAGCTGCCATCGGAGAGCGTGGAATAACCCGCCACCTGGCCGGACGAGTTGATCGCGAGACCGACGGCGGTAGTCCCGCCGAGCGATCGAAGGTTGATCATCCTTCCACCCGCATAGAGGAACGCGTTGGACTGCGTGCTCGAACTAAAAGCGTAACCGGTGATCTTGCCCGTGGCGTTGATGGCGCGCGCGCCGCTGGAACTCCCGCCGAGCGTGCCGAGATCGGTGACGGTGTACGTCTGGGCGGCGGCCGTCCATGCCACCGCCAGTAGCAGCGGAATGAAAATCCAGCGGGTTCGACGTGCGAAACGCGAGTAGTTCATAGCAACTCCTTTGCGAATAATCACCCGAAGCGGCGCCTGCGTCCGATCGGCGTGATATTTCATTCTGGTGGAAGAGCGAGCGGGATTTGTCACAGAAGTGTCAAATTTGGTGCTCGCCGGCTTTCAAGGCAGGGGCAACCCCTTATGCGCGCCCCAGTGGCGGCAGCGCAAGCAGCGGTCTTGGCAGCCTGCAGACTGATTTCCTGCACGTGAGCGCAGCGGCCTCAGCAGCGGGTCTGGCGCGCCCGGAGGGGCTCGAACCCCCGACCTACAGATTCGAAGTCTGCCGCTCTATCCAACTGAGCTACGGGCGCGCGTCAATATCAAAATACTATGAAGCGTGCGGACGTGCCAGCATAAAGCACGCGCCGGGCGGAGTGAGACGCTTGCTGTAGCGGCGGTCTACGACCGCCGGTTTTTTCTTTCGGCGCTCATAGAACGCCGCTACAGCAACCTGCACGCTACGGGAACTGCTGGTCGGCGCCGCCCCAGAGTACCTGGTCGCTGTCCAGTCCGATCATCAGGATCTGTTTCGGCGAGATCAGGTAGAGATCGATCGATCGGGTGCTGCCGCCGCCGGTGATCGCGAGCGTGCCGACGCCGTTGGAACCCAGCGTCTCGGTGGTGGTGATGGCGATGTTCGAATTCAGCGCCGTGTTGCTGTTAACGTCTTCGGTTCCCTTCCCGCTGGAAAAGTCGACTTGCGCCAGCTTGTCGATCGGGCCGTTGGAGGAAACACCATCGAGCGTGAACCCGAAGGGCGAGCCGCTGATGGCGGTGAGATCAAACCCGGTCTGCGATTGCGCAGCGACTACGCCGATCGCCGCGGTGGAAGGATCGGTGCGCAGCAGCACGCCCTGTCCGTCGGCCGTGAGATAAAGCGAATAGCTGTAGGTGCCGAGCGTGCTGTTGACGATCTGCAGAGTGCCGTGGCCGTTGTTGCTGACGCTGTACGCTCCGGTGAACGCGTAGCCGGAAGTCAGGGTGCCATTGCTGTTTTCGTCGCCCACGCCGTCACTCAGAGTGCCGGCGGAAGTGGAGATGAATTTCCCGGCGTCCACCACCGCACCGTTACCAGTCTCGCCCTGGACAAGGTACACGATGTTCCCGTGCAGCGAAGCGTCGGTGAAGCTGGAAGACGTCTGAAGCTGCGCCGTGCCGCCCCAAACCGGGCTCGTATCGGTGGACATCAGCTTAATCTGGCCTGCTCGGACAATATAGAACACAAAATCGAAGGTTCCCACGTTGCCCGAAACGGTGATCAAGCCGCGCCCGTCGGAGGCCGGAGAATCCACGCTGTAGGTGCCGTTCACTGGATTTCCTGTGGTTGTCGATCCGTTGTCATTCGCGTCCAGAGTTCCAGTGGAGACCGCGCCCGCGCCGTCAAACGACAGCAGCCCGATCGCGGCCGTGGTGGCAATCATGCCCGAAGTATCGACGCCATCGAGACTCACAACCAGATTGCCCTTGAGCGCCGCGCCGCTGAAGGCCGAGGAATCCTGCAGGTCCACACTGCCAATGCCGGTGGCGAAGCCGTCGTAGCGGATCATGCGCGCGTGAGCTTTCGATGTGAGGACGAGGTCGTACGTCTCGGAGCTAAGTCCCGAGGAGGCAGATGGATTGAGCGCAAGGCTGGCTCTGCCGTCCGTGCCCACTGTGTAAGTACCGGTAAAGCTCACGGGACCGAAAACACCTGCGCCGCTGTTGATGTCTTCCTCGCCGCTGGTGATGTTGCCCTTGCCGTCGGCCTTGAAGCTTCCGGCCTCGAGCAGGAGCCCGAATGAATCGTACCCTTTGAGGTTAAAGGCATAGAGACCGTTCAGCGTCGCGTCCGACGGCGCCACGGTCACGGTCGCCGTGCCGCTCTCGGAAGCGTTCGATTGCGAGACGGCCGTGATGGTGACCTTCTCGCCCGACGGCGGAGTCGCGGGAGCGGTGTAGAGCCCGCTCGTGGAGACGATTCCGAGAGCAGCGCTGCCGCCCGTGGTGCCGTTCACCTGCCAGACGACGCCGGTGCTTGCTCCGGAAACCGTCGCCGTGAACTGCTGTGTGGCGCCGGCGAGGACGGTCGCGCTGCCCGGCGAGATGGAAATCGAGCCGACCGGTAGGACGATCGTCACCATGGCGCTGGCCGACGCGGTCATGTCCGCCTGCGAAACGGCCTTCACGGTGATCGGGCCCGGGGGAGCCGTCAGTGGCGCCGTGTAGAGCCCGCCGGTTGTTATCGTGCCGTTGCCCGAGGTTCCGCCGGTTGTCCCGTTCACCTGCCAGGTCACTGCCGTGTTGGTGGTGTTCTTCACGGTCGCCGTGAATTGTACCTGCTTGCCGGGCTGCACCGAGGCCGACGCGGGCGAGATCGAGACGATGACCGGCGGGGTTTGTGGGCCGGTGCCGGAGTTGTTGTTTCCGCAGGCTGAAATGAAGGCAGCAAGACCCAGGGCCAGAATCAGAAACTTCTTCACGGTGTCACCTCAATGTGGGCAGCCGTCCCCCCAGCCTATGAACACGCATGAGGACTACATGTTGCTATGATGCCGAAAACCGAGTCGCGGTCGTCGCGACGGCGCGGAGGGAAGCCTGTCGTCCCAGTCCACGCGTAGAGGCGGCCTTGTGGCCGCCCGATAGTTGTGCTGCCATTACTGGGGCGGCCACAAGGGCCGCCCCGACGCGCCGCCGCGCGGGGTATAATGCCGGATTCTCAAATCACGCTTGCACGCCGGCGTCTGCCGGCTGGAGGTTTCTCTTGCCCGAATTCAAGCCTTACGTGCCTGCGGATTCCAGGGAACCCGAGTTCACGGTCAAGGCGATCCTGACCGGCATCATTCTGGCGGCCGTATTCGGCTCGGCGAATGCGTATCTGGGCATGAAGGCTGGACAGACCGTTGCGGCGACAATTCCCGCGGCGGTGATCGCCATTGCGCTCTTCCGACTTCCCTTCTTCCGAGGCGGCGTGCTGGAGCAGAATCTGACGCGCACCGCGGCTTCGGTCGGCGAAGCTCTGGTGGCCGGCGCTATTTTTACCATTCCCGCGTTCATGATGGTCAATGTCGGCGGACAGCGGCTCTGGACCGATCTCCGCTCGCACTTCTGGGTCGGCACCCTGATCCTGCTTGCGGGCGGACTGCTGGGCGTCTTCTTCATCATCATTCTGCGCCGTCCGCTATGCGTGGAGTCGCACGATCTGCCCTTTCCGGAAAGCACGGCCGCCGCGGAGATCGTCAAGGCGGGACAGCAAGGCGCCGCGGACGCTCCCAAGTACATCTTTGGAGCCTTAGGACTTGGCGCTATTCTGCAAATTCTGAAGGACGAGAAGGGATTTCAGATCTTCAAGGACTCGGTTTCGTTCTTTGTTCGATTTCCCAAGTCGGTGATCAGTTATTTCGGCTACGAGAAGGAGCTCCTCGGACAGGTCAGTTACACGGGCGGCATCGCCTACACCACGCCTTCGGCATCGCCGGCCCTCATCGGGATCGGCTACATCATCGGACCGCGCCTTGCCGCGATCAACTTTTCGGGCGGCGTGTTCGCCTGGCTGCTGTTGATTCCACTCGTCGTGTTTATCGATCCCGACTTGCCGGCGCGGCTCGGCGCCACGGCCGCGCCCGGAGCGCCGCCCGTGGCCTGGGACCTGGTCGCGTACACTGTCTGGTATAACGTGGTGCGGCCCATCGCCGTGGGATCCATGTTGGTGGGCACGGTCTACACGCTCTGGAGCATGCGCGACTCGATCATCCGTTCGGTGCGGGGCGCCTTCGAGACCGCCGAAACACGCGGCGCTGAGATCATCAAAAAGACGCGGCTTGATATCGATGTTTCCATCAAATGGATCATCGCGGCGATCGTCGGCCTGATCGTGCCGATTACGATCATCTACCAGCACTTCGCCGGAAGCTGGGGCGCCGCCATCGTAGCCGCCATTGTCATGACCGTCGCCGGATTCTTTCTTTGCGCCGTCGGCGGGTACCTTGTCGGCCTCGTCGGATCGTCGAATCAGCCCGTTTCCGGACTTACGCTTTGCGCGCTGGTGGTCGCCGCCCTGGTGATGATCGGCATCGGCGCCAAGGGCCTGGGCGGAGTGGCCGCGGTGCTCGGCGTGGCGTCGGTGGTCTGCTGCGCCTGCTGCGTCTCCGGCAGCCTGATTCAGGACCTCAAGGCCGGGTATCTCCTCGGCGGCACGCCCTGGAAGATGGAAGTGGTGGAGATCTTCAGCGTAACGGCCGTTTCATTCTTCCTGCTGCTGCCGATTATCGCGCTGCACGAAGCGAATCTTGCCACCGGCGGCATCGGCGGACGCGCCCTGCCCGCCCCCCAGGCGGGATTGATGGCCGAACTCGCGCAAGGCATCGTCGGCGGGCAGATGCCCTGGGGTCTGCTGCTGATGGGATGCCTGCTCGGCATCGGATTCATCATGATCGAGGCGCCCTCGCCCATGCTGATCGCCGTCGGCATGTACCTGCCGCTCGAAACCACGTCGGCTATTTTCGTAGGCGGCGCCATCAAGTGGCTCGCCGACCTCTCCGCGCGCGGCCGCAAGCTGAATCCGGAGCAGCAGGCCAAGTTCGAGGAACGCGGCACCCTGCTGGCCTCGGGATTCATCGCCGGCGAAGCCATCACCGGCATTCTGCTCGCCGTTCTCTTCATCGAAGGCGTGCCTTCACTCACCCACGTGGTCACCGGGCACGACGTTTTCGGTTTCGTGGCAAACTGGGGCGGATGGCTCTCGCTAGGTGCGTTCGGAGTCCTGGCCTACAGCCTCGTCCGCGTACCACTGCGCAAGCTGAAAGCATAGGAGAATTCTGTGAGACGACGTTATGTGAAATGCCAGTTGGTTTTGACTTCGGCATGGCTTCTCGCCGGAGCCATACCCGCGATCGCGCAGCAGTTCCGGTCCCATATGGATTATCCCGCCGGACACTCTGCTGGGACGGCCGCCGTTGGGGACTTCAATCGTGACGGCAAGCCGGACCTGGCTGTGACGAATCCCACCACGGGCTCGGTCAGCGTGCTGCGCGGCGCGGGTGGCGGCGTCTTCGGGTCGCCAATACCGTATGGCGCGGGCAACACTCCGGAGGGAGTTGCTGTGGCGGATTTCAACGGCGATGGCAAGCTCGACATGGTTGTGGCCGACTCCGTCACCAGCGGCGTAAGCGTTTTGCTGGGCAATGGTAACGGCACTTTTCAGACGCGGGTCTTCTATCCCGCCGGCCCCTGCTCGGTAGCTGTGGCAGTCGCTGATTTGAACCGCGATCACAAGCCGGACCTGGTTGTGGCGAACGGTTGTGGGCCCACGGTCAGCGTGCTGTTGGGCCGGGGCGACGGAACCTTCGGTCCGCACACGGATTTCAGCACAGGCTTCGAAGTCCAGTCGATTGCCTTGGGGGACTTCAACCACGACGGCAAGCTGGATGCGGTCACGGCCGATTTCGCTGATGACACGGTGAGCGTCCTCCTGGGCAACGGCGACGGTACTCTTCAGCCTCACGTGAGCTACCCGGCTGGAAGCTTTCCGCGTTCTGTGGCCGTGCGCGACCTGAACGGCGACGGGATTCTTGATGTGGCCGTAGCTAACAGCTACTATGTTGGGCCCGGTGTGAGCGTGTTTCTGGGGAACGGCGATGGCACCTTACGGCCGCGGGTGGATTACACCACTCAAGCCGACGCCTTCGCCGTCGCCATAGTCGACGTCAACCGGGATGGCAAGCCCGACCTGGCCGTCGCGAGTTTCCAGGACAGCGCGGTGGATGTGCTCCTGGGCAATGGCGACGGCACTTTCCAGTCTGAGGTTCCTTATACCACCGGAAGCGGACCACTTACTTTGGCCATCGCCGATCTGAACGGGGACCGTGCGCCCGACATTGTCACCGCCAACAATGGGAGTACGGTGAGCGTGCTGCTTAATACGGGCGCCCGGGACGCTGGAAAGTGACGAGCGAATGGGCGTAAGCCTGGGTCGGGGGTGAGAGGCATGATATCCATCCACAGCCTTTGCCGAGGCGCCGGCGCGTCAATGCTGGCGGCGTCTGGCTTGTGGGCGCTGCACACAATGGGCGCGAGCGCCCGGTCCCAGGGACGGGGAAATTCTGCGGACGCCATTCACCGCATCCGGCATGTGATTGTGATCATGCAGGAGAACCGTTCGTTCGACAGTTATTTCGGCACTTTTCCGGGAGCCGATGGAATCCCCATGCGCGGCGGAGAGCCAGCGGTTTGCGTCCCTGACCCGAACAGTGGAGCGTGCATTAAGCCGTACCATGACACCCAGGACCGGAACGGCGGAGGGCCGCACGGGCGCGGGGCTGCGACTGGCGATGTGGATGGCGGTAAGATGGACGGCTTCATCAAGCTCGTTGAAGAAGGCCGCCTGGGCTGCACCGATCCCGATGATCCCGCCTGCGTTTATCAGCGCACCCCTGACGTGATGGGCTACCACGACGGAGGAGATATCCCCAATTACTGGGCGTACGCAAGAAATTTTGTTTTGCAAGATCGGATGTTCGAGCCCAACGCTTCCTGGAGCCTGCCGGAGCATCTGTTCCAGGTTTCGGAGTGGTCGGCTCGCTGCACCCGGCACGATGATCCGTTCAGTTGCAAGAACGCTCTGGCTCTCCCGGGAGAGCCCCCGGACTTCTTCGGCAGCGAGACCGGCGGAGACAAGGGATCAAAGCCACGGGCGGATCCGATCTACGCCTGGACGGACCTGACGTATCTACTGCACAAAAATCATGTGAGCTGGGGCTACTACGTCGTCGAAGGCACCGAGCCCGATTGTGAGGACGATGAGGCCGTGGACTGTGTGCCGGTCAAGCAGAATGCCAGGACGCCGGGAATCTGGAATCCCCTGCCCTATTTCGACACGGTCAAGAATGACGGCGAACTCGGAAACATCCAATCCGTTGAAGTCTTCATCAACCGGGCCAAAGCGGGGACTTTACCGGCGGTATCGTGGGTGGTGCCTTCGGGTGACGTGAGCGAGCATCCGCCGGACCTGGTCAGCCGCGGCCAGACCTTTGTAACCACCCTGGTGAACGCGGTGATGGCCGGGCCCAGCTGGAAAGACTCCGCGATCTTTCTGTCATGGGATGACTGGGGCGGGTTCTACGATCACGTGGTTCCGGTGTATGTGGATGAGAACGGCTACGGGTTGCGAGTACCGGGCATCGTGATTTCGCCCTTTGCGAAGAAGGGATTCATCGATCATCAGACGCTGAGTTTCGACGCTTACGTGAAGTTCATCGAAGACGATTTCCTGGGCGGCCAGCGCCTGGACCCGAAAAGCGACGGCCGGCCCGATCCGCGACCCGCGGTGCGCGAGGAAGTGCCGCAATTGGGGGATTTGCGGCGCGACTTCGATTTCGACCAGCCGGCGAGGGCTCCCCTGATTTTGCCGGAGCATCCCCATACCACTTTGATTCCACCGCCTCAGCCGGCATCCAAGCGAGCGTCGTGAAGTCTGACGGCCAGCGAGGCCAAGCTCCCCGAAGTATACTCCAGGGTGCCATTCACTCAAGCGATCTGACCGGCCGGAGGAACAGTGCAAAAGCGCAAACTTGGAAAGAGCAATCTGGAAGTCACGGCTCTAGGACTCGGCTGCATGGGCATGAGCTTTTCTTACGGCCCGCCTAAAGACAAGCAGGAGATGACTTCCCTTCTCCACGCAGCCGTCGATCGCGGCATCACCTTCTTCGACACCGCCGAGGTCTATGGGCCGTTTTTGAATGAGGCGCTGGTGGGTGAGGCCCTGGCTCCGTTCCGAGGCGAGGTGGTGATCGCCACCAAGTTCGGATTCGATCTCAGCGGCACCGATCATCGCCCGGGCGCGGCAGGTCTGAACAGCCGGCCCGACCACATCAAGCAGGCCGCCGAGGGCTCGCTGAAGCGGCTCAGGGTGGATGCCATCGATCTCTACTATCAGCACCGCGTGGACCCCAACGTGCCGATCGAAACGTCGCCGGAGCGGTGAAGGACCTGATTCAAGCGGGCAAGGTCAAGCACTTCGGACTCTCCGAAGCAGCCGCGAAGACCATTCGCCGCGCGCACGCCGTCCAGCCGGTCACTGCGGTCCAGAGTGAGTACTCGTTGTGGTGGAGACGTCCCGAAGAGGAGGTCCTGCCGGCGCTGGAGGAGCTCGGAATCGGCTTTGTCCCCTATAGCCCCCTGGGCAAGGGCTTCCTGACGGGCAAGATCGACGCCAACGCGAGGTTCGACAGCACCGACTTCCGCAGCCAACTGCCTCGCTTTGCGCCCGAAGCTCTGAAGGCGAATCAAGCGGTGGTCGATCTGCTCGATCAGATGGCGCAACGCAAGAAGGCCACACCGGCTCAGATCGCGCTCGCCTGGGTGCTGGCACAAAAGCCCTGGTTGGCGCCGATCCCTGGGACCACGAAGCTGCATCGCCTCGACGAGAACCTTGGGGCACTCTCGGTTGAACTCACGCCCGACGATTTGCGTGAGATCGAAAGTGCCGCGTCGGGGATCAAGGTGGAAGGGGCCCGCTATCCGGAACATATCGAGCGCATGACGGGCCTGTAGCCTTCAGCGTTTCGATGAACGATCGGTCTTTGAGCTTCAGGGATCGCTCCGAACGGAACTGCCCTCGAACTCCACCTCCGTCCGAGGTAGTTTTCCATGGGCCACATACTGTATATTGGGGTCACTAAGTCAAGTGAATACCCCATCGAGCTAAAAGAAATAGATGTTAACGACGACCCCCAAAGCATTTACCTGGCGGTTGGGGCTACTGCTGGTGTCATTCTGGTGCTCATAGTAGGTTTCCAATTCTATGTGCTTGGTAGTCGGAAATGCCGAGCCGGCGGTCAACGCTGTTCGGCTCCATTTGTCAAATCTGCTGTCGTAGTAAATTTCACCGCGAACATAGGGGACAAGCCTAACGCGGCCAATCCGAACTACCTTTTCAAGTGTCAGTCTGTTTCGGTAACGCCAGGAGTGCGCTCCTCCGATTAGACGGAGATCAATGCGGTCGCGATCCGAGAGTAGAACTCCGTGCGGCATGGGATAGCGAGGTGTTACCTCGAGCACACCGCGATGCTCACCGGGGTCGCTGCCCGTCACCGGATAGATGTAGCGATACCCGATCCTGACCATCACCGATCGGCTCTTGGATTCATCTTGAGGGAAGACGACCCACCTTGCTTTCTTCTTCAGGGGCTTGAAAAAGAAATCGAGATTCGGCCCGAACTCCCATTCCGTGGACTCGCGGTCCTCTTTAACGGTAGTCGACAGGAAGTAAAAACGCACATTGTCGTTCAGCTTTACGTAGGTGCTGACCTCAGGCCATAACTGATTAGCCTGGCCATGGCCCAGGAGAGCGCACGACAGTGTCACGAGCGACGCCCTTGCCAGCCCAAGCAGTGCCCGCGTCCAGCGCTTGAGTAGTCCGGGCCAGGGAAGAGAGCGGAGAAGTAACATCTAGCGCCTGCGGTTCCCCCGCCGATTATGCGGATCTGACCACGACGCAACCGATCTGGGCTTCCTGCGAGGGCTTGCCATTGCCGGCTTGCCCGGCCTTGCCCATCGCTCCGGGCGCACAATTGACACCTGTTCCGGCGGCCGGTCCTGGCGGCATTTCATGACTAGTGGGCTGTCCCAGCTATTTCGTTACAACCACCCCCCGGCCCCTCCTTACCAAGGAGGGGAGCTCCCCTCCTCGTTGAGGAGGGGTTAGGGGGTGGTGGTCGGTGAAAACCATCGTAACGAATTGAATGGGACAGCCCACTAGTCGTGCTCCAGCCGTTTTTGGCCTTCTATTATCGGGTGCCACCCGTAGACGAGCGAGATCATAAACTGGTTTAGGCGAAGGGCATCGGGAGCACTGTCGTTAATGGTCGATTTGTAGCCGAACGTAAAGCCCAGGTTGTCGTTGATCTGGTACCCGAGCGTGAATCCCAGGGCGAGGTTGTTGCGCTTCTTCCCCGGGACGCTGTTGATACTCGCTTTTCCGCCCATGTACCAGACGGTGTCGAACGAACCCCAGAAGTGTTCCGTGAGGTCGCGAGTGAAGTGCCCGTCCAACTGGAACAAAGGATCGGTCGTCAACGTCTGACCCACAAAGTTGTCGTTGGTTCCGAACAGCCACACGGCGGGCAGGAATTCCAAGGTCGTACGCCGGCCCGGCACCCACGGGCCGAGTTGCCAGATGATGGGTGCGCCCACGCGCCCATACCAGCGGTGCTGCCCGAGATTCAGAGGCTGGCTGCTGTTGTACTGGCCAATCGGGAAAGCCAAGTCCCCGAGCAGATCGACAGAAAACTTCGGCTCATAGCGCAGAGCGTCGGGGATTTGCTTTTGCGCCCGCGGGCCAAGGACGTTGATATCGAACTCGACGGTCGGGTCGCCGAACCCGTCGGCCGACTGCTTGAACGTCTTGCCGGCCACTGTCACATCACCCGAGAGTCGCCCCACGGGCACAAGGACCGCAACCATGGCCGCGCGATCGTGCAGGGCAAACATACGCGCATAGGCGGCAAGGGCCAAGGTGGCGTCGAAGTTCGCTCCCGGTGTCACGATATGAGCAGGATCGAACGGGTTCGAATTGCCGCTCAAAGACTGGACGACGAGCGGCACCGCATTGGCACCCGACAGAGTTTTCCAGTAGAAGCGCGCCGGGACCTGGGCCAGCGCCTGCGACGGGCAGAGAACGGCCATGGCGAGCATCGTTGCGGCCAACAACCGCAAGCAAGCAACGGGATTCATTGGACTTCCGTCGGCCTCCATGAGATTATATCCTTTCTCCTTCGAATACTTTCCGGGACGCAACGCTCAAGGCTTGGGATCAGCCATCATGTCCTTGGGCGGAATGAACTGCCGTTTGTAGTTAAGCGGTGGATAACCCGGATCGACCGGAACTCGAGGCGGGAGACTGTCTTTCAGAGTCTCGAAGATCGAACGGCTGGGCACGACCACATTGTTTGCCCGGGCATAGCTATCCCAAAGCCCAATCATCTCCCGCAATTTGTCGGGTCGTTCGGCGGCAAGGTCCTTGCGCTCGGAGGGATCAGCTTTGATGTTGAAGAGCTCCCAGTCGCCATCGCCCAACGGCTTGTATTCCCAACGGAGCTTCCACTCGCCTTGTAGTACCGCACGGTTGCCGAAGATTTCCCAGGCGAGGTAGTCCTGATCCGTCCGGGGCGAATCCTCCTGGCCCGCCAGCATCGGGATCCAGGACTTGCCCATGAGCGCCGGCACCTCGTGCCCATCGTGGGTCTTCGGATAGCTGGCGCCAGCGAGTTCAAGAAGCGTGGGCATGATGTCGGCCACGTGCATGACCCCGTGGTTGATGCTGCCCTTGGGCCGCTTGACGACGGGACCGCTGACGATAAGTCCGTTACGGATGCCGCCTTCCCCGACCCAGCCCTTGTACTGACTGAATGGGGTCATCGACACTTGCGCCCACATCGGGCCGTAGGCGACGTACGAGCCCCGATCTCCCCATGCATTCGGATCAGTGTTCGACCACTTTGTCGCTGCAAAGAGAGAGTTTCTCGTGCCGGGCGTACCCGTAATCATGGCGAAGAGGTCGGTTCCCTCGGCACCATTGTCGCCGAACACGATGAAAACCGTATTATCGTACTCGCCGATCTTCTTGAGGTAATCGATAAGCCGGCCGACGTGGAAGTCAAGGTTTTCCACCATGCCCGCGTAAAGCTCCATCTTCTTGCCGAGGATTGCCCTGGTCGCTGGAGCGAGCAGGATGGGATCGGGTATGAACCACATTCGCTCGGCAAGCTGTGTGCCCGCGGGCGTGATGCCGAGTTCGATCTGTTTCTTCAGGCGCGCCTGCCGCACTGCGTCCCAACCCTTGTCATACTCGCCGACGTGGCGAGTGCGCCATGCCTGCGGCAAGTGGTACGGATCGTGCGGCGCCTGCGCGGCGTAGTAAGCAAAGAAGGGTTTGCCGTCGCCGTGATTGGCCTCAATGTACCCGATCAGCTTGTCGGTGAAGGTCTTGGTCGCGTAGTAGCCCTTGGGGAGCCGCGTCAGATAGTGCCCGTCCTCGGTAAAAACTGACCTTGGATTTGCGGCAGTAAAATTCGTCATGTCCCAGTAGCTGCCTGCCCCGTCGAGCAGCGAGAAGTCGCGCTCGAACCCGCGCGCGGCCGGGATATGTTCAGGTGGCTTCCCCAGGTGCCACTTGCCTACCATGTAGGTGTGATAGCCGGAATCCTTGAGTATTTGCGGCAGCGTGACCACCCGGTTGTTGAGGTAGCCTTCGTAGCCGTCCACCCCCGTCTGGTTAGGCGCTGTAAACTCGTCCATGCTGCCTAGGCCGTTCAGGTGTGTATCGACGCCACTCAGCAGCATGGATCGCGTCGGCGAACAACTAGCATGCGTATAGAAGTGCGTGAAGCGCACGCCGTCCCTCGCCAGCGAGTCGAGGTTTGGCGTCCGGATCTCGCTGCCAAACGCGCCCATATCGGCGAACCCCAGGTCGTCGGCGAGGATGATGACAATGTTCGGCCGCCGGGTTGGGTTTCCTTGAGGATTGGCGGCAATGGCGTGCGTTGCTAGCGCCGCAACTGCCCCGATGATCGCTAGGGCTTTCCGCAACCGGATCAGGCCGGCTGTGGACTCGGGCGAACGCCTGAAAAGAATGCCCATGGTCTTGGTAAAACCGGAGCAGTTCATGAAGCCACCTCCGTCACTTGGGGATGAGTCGATCCGCTCGTTTCCCAACCTCTTGACCCCGCAAATTTAGGACGCCTACAGTCCTGCCTGGCTGATGCTAGCCCCAACGGTCACCGTGCGTAACTGTAACAATTGACAGCCCAGTTGCGTTCAATCCAACGATGCAGGTTTCGAGCGCCCATTCTTCAAGAGCTCTGCTGCCTCCGCGCAATGATGCCTCCGCGGTTTTGGCAGCGGTCTGCCTCACGATTAGTCGCATCGGCCCATGTCGCCGCAGGCCCTGGGCGAATTCATCGAGGTGTATAGGACGCTCCGCATCGAAGCCGCGCAAGCCGCGCCGGCAGGGATCGCACAATTGCCGACCGGACGTAACCGCGCTAAGATTGTCCGCGAGGATTAGCAACGCCTTTGCCCCGGGGGGCCGGCCGCAAATGGGGATCTTCACTGGACAGGTTCATCCGAGTTCTGATTCACCCTTGGAGGAGTTGCTTTATGGTCACGCTTAATGTGAATGGCGCCCGGCACGAAGTCCAGGCGCCTGACGACACTCCCCTGCTCTACGTGTTGCGCAACGATCTCCAGCTGATCGGCCCGCAGTTCGGCTGCGGACTGGCCCAGTGCGGAGCCTGCTCTGTGCTGGCCGAAGGCAAGGAAGTGCGTTCCTGCGTCATGCCGGTGTCGTCCTTCGCCAACCAGGAGATCACTACGCTCGAAGGCCTGCCCGCGAGGTGGGCGAAGCAGAAGGGTCTTTCCCCCGAGGAGGCGAAGATCACGCTCCATCCGGTCCAGCAGGCCTGGATCGAGCAGCAGACTCCTCACTGCGGGTTCTGCCAGAACGGAATGATGATCAAGGCGACCGAACTGCTTGAAAGCAATCCCGATCCGACGGTGGCGCAGATCAAGGAGGCCTTCACCACCTCGGGGCCGTCGCCGCATCTGTGCCGCTGCGGAACCTACAAGGCAATCCTCGAAGCTGTTCAACATGCGGCCACGATCATGGCGAAGGGGAGGTAAGCGATGGCAACCACCAGCTCAACACAAGCGAATGTTCTCGGACCCACGCTCTCGCGGCGCGATTTTATAAAGACGGGCGGCGTTCTGGTGGTGGGCTTCAGCTTCGTTGGCCCACAGATTCTGAAGGCCGATGCCACCAGCCCCGCTACGATGAAGAACACCCTGGATCCCACCCTGTCCAGCTCATGGATTGAGATTCACCCCGACAACACGATTCTGATTCGCACGGGAAAAAGCGACTTCGGCCAGGGCACAACCTTCACCGCGTACCGCCAGATTGTAGCCGATGAACTGAGCGTGCCCTTCGAAGCCATCACCACGGTGGTGGCGGGAGACACCAACCGCACGCCCGACGGGAGCGGCGCCTTCGACTTTCTCGGCGGCGGAATGCCGAACATCCGCAAGGCAGCCGCCTATACTTATCAGGCGCTGCTCGATCTCGCGTCGGAGCGGCTCGGCGCGCCCAAGGACAAGCTCGCCGTGAAAGATGGCATCGTCTCGGGAGGCGGCAAGACCATTTCCTACGGCGATCTCGTGAAGGACCAGCAGTTGAAACTGACCATCCCGGTTCGCGGCGACCTCACCAGCATTGGGGGCCTGACCATCGAAGGCAAGCCCCCGATGAAGCCCGTCAGCCAGTACACCGTCATCGGCAAGTCGTTCAAAAACTCCGTCATCAGTTCGAAAGTGCAGGCAAAAGAAACCTGGGCGACGGACGTGCGCCTTGCGGGCATGCTGCACGCGCGCGTGGTCCACCCGAAGACCCTCGGCTCCACGCTCATCTCCGCCGGGCCTTTGGACAAAAGCAAGTTTCCGAATTCGCAAGTCATCGTGAAGGGCAATCTGGTGGGCGTGGTAGCGTCCACAGAGTGGGAAGCGATCCAGGCGGCCGATCAGGTAGCCGGTGGCACGAAATGGACAGACTGGAAGGGTCTGCCCGGCAACGAAAAAATCCACCAGCACCTTCGTGAAGCCGACTGGACGAGCACGCCTGTTTCGCCGGGCGAAGCCAACAAGGGTGACGCGGCGGCTACCCTCGCGGCGGCGAGCAAGAAGCTATCCGCCACTTACCAATTCTCGTACATGAAGCACGCCCCGATCGGCCCGACCATGGCCGTCGCGGATGTCAAACCGGATGGCACGGTGCACATCTACACCCACAACCAGAATCCACAGGCGCTCCGGGGCGAAATTGCCATGATGCTGCGTACTACGCCCGATCATGTGATCGTGCACGTGTATCCCGGACCCGGCCACTACGGACGATCGAACGGTGGAAACGCCGGCTCTGAAGACGAGGCGGTACTCTTATCGCAAGCCGTCGGAAAACCGGTGCGCGTGCAATGGACTCGCGCCGACGATATGAAATGGTCCACGCAATCACCTGCCGCCTTCTCGGATGTCCAGCTGGCGCTGGACGCAAAAGGCAAGCTGACTGCTTATCAGATTGACCACTACATGCCCGCCATGCAGGACGACAGGCCAGTCGGAGCAGTCCTCGCGGGCTTGCCCACGATGGCGGCGCCGCAGCCGAAGGGCGATGAAGTCGCCTCTACCGTCAACGAAATCGACGACCCGTGGGTTTACGCTCATACACCCAATCTCACCGAGCGCGGCCACGGCACCTTCCAGGTGGGACAACAAGCTTCGCCGTTGGCCGTGGGTCTCCGCGACCATAGCATGCGCACACCGGGACAGTTTCAGCAGAATTACCCGCGTGAGCTGGCGATCAACGAAGCCGCAGCGCTCGCAGGCGCCGACGCGATCCAGTTCCGAATCGATCACGCGAGCGATGAGCGAGTTGTCGGCGTGCTGAAAGCGGTCCGTGATGCTTCCGGCTGGGACACGCGTCCCTCGCCGCGTCGCGATGCTGTCTCCACAGGATCAACGCCCGTGCGTGGCCGGGGAGTCTCGCTGATGTTGCGCAGCTGGACCTACTGGGCCTGCGCATGCGAAATCGCGGTTACGCCTGCTACGGGTGCCATTGTGGTCGAGAAATACACGATTGCGGTCGACCCGGGGATCGTGGTGAATCCGATGCAATTGAAGCGACAGGTCGAAGGCGGGGCGGTCATGGGCGTCAGCCATGCGCTGTTCGAAGAGCTCGCCTTCGATGAGAGCGGAATCATTACGAGCGATTGGGTCTCTTACCCCATCCCGACCATGGCGGATCTACCGGAGATCGAAGTCGTGATTCTCAACAATCCGCAAGTGGGCAAGTACGGCGGAGGTTCGGAAGCGGCGAATGCACTCGCCGCGCCCGCCATCGCCGCAGCCCTCCATGATGCAACCGGCAAAGTGGTCCGGCGCCTTCCGCTCAAACCGGCCTACGTGCAGGCGGCTCTGAAGGCATAGCCGGCTCGCGCGATCGCGGCATTGTTACCTGAAATCGGTGAGAGGGTTCGCAATGGATATCAAGAGAGCCGGCTCACAGCCCTCTGGCAAGGGACCGGCGGAGTGGTTCACGGGCACAGTCCGCATCGATCCTCTCTTTCAGGCGCCTGATCCCGCCTTCGTTCAAGCCGCCAGCGTGACGTTTGAGCCGGGCGCGCGCACGGCATGGCATACGCATCCGCTCGGCCAGACTCTGATCGTCACGGCCGGGTGCGGTTGGGCGCAACATTGGGGCGGACCGGTGGAGGAGATCCGGCCGGGCGACGTGGTCTGGTTTGCGCCCGGCGAGAAGCATTGGCATGGAGCGACGCCGACGACAGCGATGACGCACATCGCTATTCAGGATCGGCTCGACGGCAAGGTTGTCGAGTGGATGGAACAGGTGAGCGAAGAACAGTACCGCGCGCCGTAAGGGCGCTCCTCGTGGGCGCCCTCGACGGCCAGCCCCGGAAGGGCAGGCACAAGGCCTGCCCCTGCTCGACGTAGGAGGTGCACGTGCCGACGCGAAACGACTCTCTGAAAGAACGCCTCTCCCGAGCTCGCGGAATCACGATCACCGTGATCGGCAGGAAGTCAGGTCGCGCCATCTCCATTCCGGTCTGGTTTGTGTCGGAGGGCGACGCGCTTTACCTCGTGCCGGTGCAGGGCTCCGATACCCAGTGGTACCAGAACGCGCTCAAGAACCCGGCGATTCGAATCGACGCGCGCGGCGCACACGCTGAATTTCAGGCTGTTCCCATCAGGGACGCCGCGCAGGTCTCGGCGGTGGTCGAGAAATTCCGCGAGAAATATGGGGCGGACGACGTGAAGAAGTATTATTCGAAATTCGACGTTGCCATGCTCGTTCGGACAGGCTGATGCCGAGGCGTCACGGAATCAGCCTTCCATCCTTCCGTTCCCGAGACTAGTGACCGGCATCACTGAGGACCAGTTGCAGGCACGGCTAGGCTCAACTCAGAAAGGTGAGAGTCTGATCGAGCCTGCCGATGCGAAATCTCACCCACGATCTGAGCTACGCCTGGCGAATGCTGGTGAAGGATCCCGCATTCACCGCTTTGGCGGCTCTGACGCTGGCTCTCGGCATCGGGGCCAACAGCACGATCTTCAGTTGGATCAATGCCACCCTGCTGACTCCTGTTCCGGGAGCGCCTCATACCAGCGACCTCGTCAGCGTTAGTCGAGGCGACCGAGCCAACGAAGTTCCCACTCCGCCCTTCTCATACCCTGACTACCAAGACCTCCGGGATCGAAGTCAAAGCCTCGCCGGACTGCTCGCCTACCACCACGACTACGTGTCAATCACCGAGACTGGCAAGCCGGAGCGTGTCTATGGCACGTTAAGCTCAGCCAACTATTTCGACGTTCTCGGCGTGCGGCCGATCCTGGGACGCGGCTTTCTGCCGGGCGAGGAACTGAGGCCGGAAACCGGATCGGTGGCGGTGATCGCCTACAGCCTGTGGCGAAGCCGCTTCGGCTCCAGCCCCTCTGTGATCGGAAAGACAATTCACATCAATCGCCACGCTTACACGATCGTGGGCGTAGCTCCCGCCGGATTCCAGGGGTGCATGCCGGGATTACGGTCCGACATCTGGATTCCGCTTGGAATGATCCAGCAGGTGTGGGGCTGGGGCGGTGATCCGCTTCAGCAGCGTAATGCGTTCATCCTGAACGTGTTGGGCAGGCTCAAGCCGGGACTCGATCCTCCACAGGCCGAGAGCGAGCTCAATCTTCTCATGCAGCGGATCGTCGAGCAGTTTCCGGAGGCTCATCGCGGGCCCAACGAGATTGGCCTCGATCCGCTTTGGCGTTCTCCCTTTGGTGTGAATGTCTATCTCTACCGGTCGTTGCCGATGCTGCTGGCCCTGGCCGCGGCCCTGCTGCTGCTGGCCTGCGCCAACGTTGCCAACCTGCTGCTGGTGCGGTCGGTGGCGCGCCGCCGCGAGGTTGCGATCCGGTTGTCGATGGGCGCCACGCGATGGCAGCTGGTCCGGCAACTGCTGATCGAGAGCCTCTTACTTGCTGTGGGAGGCGGCGTTCTTGCCGTGTTGCTCACCACCTGGTCCGCCGGAGCGCTCGCGATGTTCTCACCCAGCGCGCTCAGTCTTCCCCTGACGTTCAGCCGGCATGCGGACGTCAAAGTGCTCGTGGCCACCACTCTGGCGTCGCTGCTCACCGCGCTGGTCTTCGGTGTCGTGCCCGCGTTGCGTTCTGCGAGCGTGCCCTTGCTGGCAGTGCTGAAAGAGGAGGCTGGAAGCACGTCGGTGGCGCTCAACAAGGCGCGGCTCTCGAGCAGCCTGGTGGTTGCGCAAATCTCCTTATCCTTGCTTCTGCTCGTCTCGGCGAGCCTCTTCACCCGCAGTCTGCAGAAAGCCCGTCAGACCGACCCCGGCTTCGATCCTGACCGCGTGCTGCTGGCCTCCTATGAGCTCGGCCCGTCCGGCTATTCGGACGCTCGTGCGATCGCCTTCCACCAGCGCCTGCTCACCAAGCTTGAGGCCATCCCGGGAGTTGAATCGGCGACTTTGGCAGATTTCGCGCCCCTCAATTTCACCATCCACAGCCAGCCGGTACAACCCGAAGGCTACGTGCCGCAGCCGCAGGAATCCCTGGAAATCGACATTGCCAGTGTGGCTCCGAATTACCTGCGGACGCTGCGCACTCAACTGCTGGCTGGGCGCGAGTTTTCACCTCGGGACGTCGAAACGTCTCAACCGGTCGCCATGGTGAATCAGGAATTCGTGGAACGCTACTGGCCCGGGCAGGACGCCATTGGAAGGCGCGTGGGCGGCTGGCGGATACCGCTCACCGTGGTCGGCGTGGTAGCAAACGCCAAGTATCGCCGCCTGACCTATCCTCCGGCGCCGATGATCTATCTGCCGCTCTTCCAGAGCAACCAGGATCCGGTGATCATCCAGGCGCGCTTCTCGGGCGATCCTCACGCCTTTGCCGACGCCGTCGAAAATGCCATCCACTCAATCGATAGCGATCTGCCCGTATTCAACCTCACGACGCTCAAATCTGCCGTGAAACTGAGTGACATGGTTGAGCGCGTCGCGGCAACGCTCGCCGGTTCGTTCGGCTTGATCGCGCTGCTGCTGGCGGCGGTGGGCATCTACGGGGTGGTCGCTTACACAACGCGCCAGCGCACGCGCGAAATCGGCATTCGCATGGCAATCGGCGCCGAAAAAGGTGCGATCTTCCGATTGGTGCTCCGGCAGGGTCTTCACCTGACGGCGGTTGGTCTCGCCATTGGCGCTGTCATTTCACTGGCGCTGACGCGTCTCCTGCGGAGCCAGCTCTTTGGTGTGGCGCCTACGGATCTACTGACGTTCGCCGCCGTCGGATTGCTGCTCGCGTTAGTCGCCCTCTTCGCCTGCTACGTTCCCGCTCGCCGCGCGACGCAGGTCGACCCGTTGCGGGCACTCCGAAGCGAGTGAGAATCTCGCGCGGCCGAGGCCGTAGCCTGCAACTTATCAGAATTAGATGGGATACACTGATACGTCAGCATGTTACTGATTTTATATACCTTACATTTAAATTGTGCCCCGAAAACTTCGCGGCTAGTGTTGTCAATTTAATAAAATTTACCAAACAAAACCGTCAAGGCATTGAAAACAAAGCCACTTCCATTTTTCATAGTGAATGGCCGACAACTGACGGCAGCGTTGACCTCAACCCCCGAAAAAGGTCATACTTCGGACAGCAACGCACCTGTAACATCGGAGGAAAGTGCAAGCGGAAGTCATCAAATTCGATGAGTTCGAGCTTGACCTCGGGCGTTATGAGTTGCGACGGCAAGGCCAGCCTCTAAAGCTCGAAAAGATCCCCATGGAGCTCCTGATCCTGTTGGCCGAGCGTCAGGGGCAGCTTGTAACTCGCGAGGAGATCATCAAGCGACTCTGGGGCGATAATGTATACGTCGATACACGGCAGGGGATCAACACGGCGATCCGGAAGATTCGGCTCGCGCTCAAGGATGATCCTGACGATCCACGGGTTCTGCTGACCGTCGTCGGCAAGGGATACCGGCTGGTAGCGCCAATCACCACCATCGGGCCCGCAGGAGACGCGCCCAAGCCCGATCCGGAACCGGATCGGACCTCTGTGGCCGCTGCCAAGGCGCCGATCACAGGTTTGGGCAGTCAGGGACCGGCAACGTCGAGCACGAGCACCATTGTCGACCCCGGATTGGCGCGCGCGCTCTTCCTGGTTATCCAGGCGGGCTACCTGACGCTTTACGCTTTCGTGTTCGCGCACTTGGCCCAAATCCGGGCGATGCGGCTGCCGGCCGGGACTTCGGCGTTTACGCTGATCGCCGGACTTGTCGGCGCGGCACTGCACCTCTACCTGATCGCCGCGGTGGCGTTCAACTATCCCGGTTCCGGGCGGCTGTTTCGGCAGATCTTTCCTGGCGTCGTGGCAATCGACGTCCTCTGGGCAGCTTCGCCGCTGTTTCTCTTCGAGCGCTGGGGCGAAGTGACGCTGCTCTGCGTGGCGGCACTCGCGTTTCTACCGTTTTCTCAGCGGACTTTAATGTGTTCCGCTTATGGCGGGCTGAGGAACTTATCTGAATGACTGAGTGACTGAGAGACTGAAGGACTGAGCAACTGACGTACTGAAGCACTGACACACTGACAAACTGACATACTGACCCACTGAAGGATGGCAACCGCCACCCAACCCGACCGCGCGGCCGTCGAGGAACGAGTCCTCGACATCATCCGCGAGATCCTGCGCGAGCTCGGATCGGAGCAGGCGGCGCGCAACGCGAAGCTCAACTCCGCGCTGGAACGCGAGCTCGGCCTCGGCAGCCTGGAGCGCGTCGAGCTGCTGGTACGCTGTGAAAAGCGATTCGGACGCCAGCTTCCGGACACGCTCGCACACAACGCCGAAACGCCTGCCGATTGGGTGCGCGCCCTGCTCGTCGGCCAGACCAGTGGAAGCGATCGCCAGCGCTATCGCATCGAGCAGCCTGAGCGTGAAGCGCCCGCCGCGCCGGACTCCGCCCGCACCTGGGCCGAGGTCCTGTGGCGTCACGCTGAGGTGGAGCCCGACCGCGTCCAGATCCATCTGCTGGAAGGCGACTCCGGCCAGGACATCACCTACGCCAAGCTGCTCGAAGCTTCACTGCGTGTGGCGGCAGGCCTCAAGGCGCGCGGCCTCGAGCCGAACGAGACCGTGGCCATCATGCTGCCCACTTCGTCCGACTTCTTTTACTCGTTCTTCGGGGTCATGCTGGCGGGCGGCATCGCCGTGCCGATCTATCCGCCGGCGCGGCCCGACAAGATCGAAGAGTACGTGCGGCGGCAAGTCAAGATCCTGCACAATGCCGAGGTCCGATTCCTCATCACCTGGGACCGCGCCAAGTCGGTCTCAAATCTGATGGGCCTGAGCCTGCCCACTTTGAGGGGTGTGACGTCCGTCACCGAATTGGAGCGTGTCGGAAGCGACAGCGGATTGCGCCCTGCGGCTCGCGATGTTGACGCGTCGGATATTGCATTTATTCAGTACACCTCCGGCTCGACCGGCGATCCCAAGGGCGTAATCCTTACGCAATCAAACGTTTTGGCGAATGTCCGCGGCATCGGCGGCGCCGTCCGATTCCGCCCCGACGACGTGGTTGTGACCTGGCTGCCGCTCTACCACGACATGGGCCTGATCGGCTCCTGGCTCTTCAGCGTCTATTACGGCGCGCCCATCACGGTGCTCTCCCCCCTCGACTTCCTGGCGCGGCCGGAGCGCTGGCTCTGGGCGCTGCACGATTCCGGCGGGACCCTGTGCCCTGCCCCGAATTTCGCCTACGAGCTGTGCGCCCGCAAGATTCGCGAGGACGCGCTGCCCGGGCTCGACCTGAGCCGCTGGCGGGTGGCGATCAACGCCGGCGAGGCCGTCCTGCCGGACACTCTGGCCCGTTTCACCGAGCGCTTTGCGCCTTACGGCTTCCGGCCCGAAGCCTATGTGCCTTGCTATGGACTTGCCGAGTCGTCGGTGGCGTTGACCTTCCCCGCGGTCGATCGCAAGCCCATTATCGACACCATCGAGCGCCGCGCCTACTCGCGCGAAGGTCATGCCGAGCCCGCTTCGCCCGCGGCCGGCAATAATGGCGCAGGCAATGATCCGGACGTGCTCCGGTTCATCGCCAACGGCACCCCGCTACCCGGGCATGAGGTTCAGCTTGTGGACGACGAGGGCCGCGTGGTCGGCGAGCGTGTCCAGGGGCGCATTTTCTTCCGCGGACCCTCGCGCACGCCGGGCTATTATCGCAATCCCAAGGCAACGAGCGCCGTGATCGACGCCGAAGGCTGGATGGACTCCGGCGATCTAGGCTACTGGGCAGGCGGCGAGCTGTTTGTCACCGGGCGCGCCAAGGACCTGATCATCCGCGCCGGGCACAACATCGTGCCGCAGGAGATCGAAGCCGCGACGGCCGAAGTGAAGGGCGTGCGGCGCGGCTGCGTCGCCGCCTTTGGCAGCCGCGATCCGCGCTCGGGCACCGAACGGGTGGTCGTGGTCGCCGAGACGCGCGAGACCCGTGCGCAGGAACGCAAGCGGATCAAGGCTGAGATCGGACATCGCGTGGCCGCCGCCGGCGTGCCGCCGGACCGGGTGGTGCTGGCCCCGCCGGGCGCGATTCCCAAAACCTCAAGCGGCAAAATCAGGCGGCATGAAACCAAACGCCTTTACGAGTCCGGCAAGCTTGGCGGCACGCACCGGCCGGCCTGGGTGCAGATCGCTACGCTCGCGCTCGCGAATCTCGGCAACTGGACTTACCGCCGCACGATGAAGGCTGCGCTGGTGGTCTATCGCGGCTACAGCGCGGCCGTATGGGCCGCACTCTCCCGGGCGGGTGGCGGGCTCGCGAGCATTCTGCCCGACGCACGCCGGCGCGCACGGGTCGCCCGCCTGGCAGTTCGCGGAATCCTCGCTCTGACCGGGCAGCCCGTCAAACTTGAACTCGCCGCGCCCTTGCCGAATCCCACGCCGTCGATCCTGGTGGCGAATCGCGCGGGATCGCTCGACGCCGTCATTCTTACCGCTGCCCTGCCCCGCCTCGTGCTGCTGGCCGACACGGGCGACGTCGGTTTTATGGAGCCTCGCATTTCGCGGCTGTTGCGTCACCTGGTCGTGCAGCCTGTTCCCACCGAGACCTATCCGCCCGGCGGGCGCCTGCGCGAGCGGATCAAGCAGGCGCTTGAGGAGCACGAATACGTCCTGGTGCTTTCCGAGAGCGCCCCCGGCGAGCCGGCCCACCTTAGCCGCTTCCGGCTTGACGCATTTCATGCCGCGGAGATCACCGGAAAGCCGCTGGTGCCCGTCGGGGTCCGCGGCACCTCGCACGTGCTCGATCCACGCCATCGCGGCATGCACCATCGGGCCGTGATCAAGGTCGGACACGCCATCAAGCCGGGGTCGTGCGCCGAACGCGAGATTGTCGAGTTGCGTGAACGTGTTCGGGCGGAGATCGCGGAGCTGTGCCGGTAGGTATTGGGTGCCAGGTGCTAGGTGCTGACGGTGGCGGCGTCAACGCCCTGAATACCCCTGTGCCGCGATTTCCTCGCCGCTCCGAGAAGCCCGAGGAAGCACGCATTCTGACTTCTGGCTTCTGAGTTCTCTCTTCCTTATGGCATCACTCCTTCTACGCCTTGCCGTCTGCTTCGCTATCGGCTCGATTCCCTTCGCCGTGATCTCGATGTCCGGTTCCGGCATTGACATCCGCAAAGTCGGCTCCGGCAATCCCGGATTCAACAACGTGCTGCGCGTGAGCACAGGACGCGCCGTGATCGCGCTCATCGGCGATATGGGCAAAGGGTATCTCGCCGTGTGGCTGGTCCTCAGGACCTGGCCGGTGCCGCAGGCGTGGCCAAGCGCGATCGGCTGGGGGTGGATTTGCGGGTTCGCCGCCGTGCTCGGCCATTGCTTCTCCCCGCTGCTGCGCTTCAACGGCGGCAAAGGCGTCGCCACCTCGGGTGGCGTCATGCTCGTGCTCTATCCCTTCTGGGCCGTGATCGCGCTCGTGTACTTTGTGGTCAGCCGCGTGATCATGGGCAAGCTGAAGTGGCCCGAAGCGGGAGCTACGGCCTCGCTCACCACCTGGATACTGTTCACGATCCTCATGGTGATTTTCGTCGGACACATTGACGCCGGATACTCGGCGATCATGACCGCGTTCCTGTTCGCGCGGCATCATGCCAATTTGAAGAAGCTGTTGGCGGGCACGTAGCTGATTGAGCCATTGAGTCAATGATTCAATGACTCAATCGGTCAATCACTCAATGTCATCACTTGTCGCGATTCACGCCCCTCAGATTATTGACGAGCGTGATGAAGTGGTGAAAGACCGAGATTGGCAGATGGCGCGCCATAAAGACGAACAGTTTGTTGGGCAGGCCGGGCACAACGATCAAATCGCCGCGCAGCGTGTGCCGGACCGCGATGCGCGCTATTTCTTCCGCCGTTGCGCCGGCGTTTTTGTTCCGCTCAGGGATGCCGGCGCGCGCCCGAAACTCCGTCTGCGTAACGCCGGGACATAAGACGGTTACCGTCACGCCGGTGCCGCTCAACTCCGCTCGCAGCGCGGCGGAAAACGACCAGAGGAACGATTTGCAGGCGCCGTAGACCGTCTGATAGGGCACGGGCGCGAAGGAATAGACGGAAGCGATATTAAGGATGTGCCCGTGCTTGCGCGCGACCATTCCGGGCGTCACAGCCTTGGTCAGCTTGAGCATCGTGTCGACCTGCACGCTCACCATTCCAAGTTCCTGGTCGAGATCAGTTCCGAGAAACGTGCCTTTCACCCCGAAGCCAGCATTGTTTACCAGCGCCCCGAAGGGCAACGGTTCAGCGGAAACGGCCGCGATAAGCGAGTCAATGTCGTCGTGGCGGGTCAGATCGCCAAGATGGATGCGGGTCTCAACGTTGAAGTGCGCGGCACAATCGGAGGCCACAGCTTCGAGCGCCTGCCGATTGCGCGCGGTCAGGAACAGGTGATATCCCTCGGCCGCAAACTCGTACGCGAGCGCCTTGCCGATGCCCGACGACGCCCCGGTGATGAGCGCCCAATTGTCCATCGTGGCCAGACTCGATTCTTTGCTGCACCGTCTTTGAAATTCACCATCCTGTACCCCGCTTTCGCGGGGGTGACAGTCTTGTATTCGGAGCTGGCTTTCCGGCCATGTCATTCCCGCGAAAGCGGGAATCCACGAATTCTCACACAGACTGTAAGCCGCTCTTCCACGACCGCCTAGTTCCGCTGCTACAAGCTCTGATTGCCCGAACCGAAGATATTATTCGGATCAAGGCTGCGCTTCAGCTCGCGCTTCCACTCGAGCGCGGCGGGCGACATGATCGCCGGCAGGAAATCCTGGCGGATCTTCCCCACTCCGTGGTGATGCGAGAGAGAGCCGCCGCTGCGCAGGATCTCTTCGCGGGCGATGTTCTCGAGCTCGTGGTAAACGCGCGAAGGATGCGGCACGCCCTTGAAGTAGAAACCGAAGTAGAAGTAAATGGCCGCGCCGGTCTGATACAGCTGCGTCACACGCGCCGTGACGAAGACCTTGTTCGGCAGATTCCTTGCCTTGTATTCCTTCTGCAGGCGCTTGGATACGTTTTCGATCAGCGGCAGAACGTCGCTCCAGGACGCAGACGTCTCGAAGGACTCCGCCAGGATGTAGTAGTTCATCAGGAAATCGCGGATATAGGCGATGCTGAACGTAAGCTGGTATCCGCGCCGGCCGTTCTCCGCGCCCGCCTTCATTCCACCCTGCCGCGCGGCGAGCTTATAAACCGTGCGTTCCTGGTCCATCACCTCCCGCGCCGAGCCCTCGAAGACGATGGTGCAGACCACCATCTTGTCCGGATCAAATCCCTTGAGCTTGGTGACGAAGAACTTTTCTGCGCGGCTCCTCAGCGTCCCGAGGCCCTGGCTCGCCGGCTTCAGCGCCATGCCGAATTTGAACTGCGCGTTGTCAATAAGCCTGACGCTCGACGGCGTGGCCGGCTCGCGCGCCAACTCGCGCACGAAGGCGAATCCCTCTTCGAAGGTCGGGAAGATCACCGAACCGTAGGACTGCACCTCCGGCAGCGGGAAGATCTTCATTACAGCCGAGGTGACGATGCCAAGCGTGCCTTCGGAGCCGAACAGCAGGCGCCGCAAGTCGAATCCGACGGATTCGCGCGGCGAGCACGTGGCGCGCTCCAGCTTGCCGTTGGCCGTTACCACGGTGACGTCGAGCACCAGGTCTTCGATATTGCCGTACTTGTTCTTCTTCATGCCGCTGGCATTGGTCGCAATCCAGCCGCCGAGCGTCGAGAACTCCACGCTGTCGGGCTCGTGGCCCATGGTGTAGCCGTACTTCTCGAGCTGCGCCGCGATGTTTCGTCCGACCGCGCCTGCCTGGATACAGGCCATCTGATTCGCCGTGTCGATCCACAGAATGCGATCCATGCGCGCCATGTCGACGGAGACGATCATGCGCGCCTCGTTTTCGGCGCAGCGCAACGCGTCCGTAACGTTGGTGCCGCCACCGAAGGGAATCAGAACCACGTCATGCTGCTTCGCGGCGGCAACAAGCTTCGACACGTCCTCGTCGGACTCGGGAAAGACCACGAGATCGGGAATGCGCGCCAGCCGGTCAAACTTGATCGCGAACATCTCGTCCTGCGTCTGGCCGTGGCCGTGGCGCAGGCGCAGCTTGTCGTCGGCGGTGATCTGTTCCGGTTTCAGAAACTGCCGGATGACGCCCTCGAAGGCCGGGTTCCCGACGGCCGGCGCGATGTAGCTCGGATAATGTCCCGGGTCCGCGTCCTTCGGATCAAAGGCGATACCGAGCACATCGCGCACCCAGGGAATCAGGGCGGGAAGCTCGACGCCGCTCAATTCGTAGCGATTGCCGAGCAGGACGGCGTTGCCTCTTTCATTGACGGCGAAGCGCGTGTCCGCGAATCCCCAAACGTCGAGGCTCAGCGCGTCTTTGGGATCGCGACCGAGCGGCGCGGGATAGATCAGCGATCGCTGCTCGACGGCGGTGGGCGATGGCATAGTTCTTGTCTCCTGCGTTACGGTTCAAGAGAATCAGCTTGTGGTGCAGGCTTCCAGCCTGCGTCTCGGCACGATGCCTGCACCACAAGGTGCGACACTATTGTGAGTCGATTCGGCACCGCCCGGCAAGCTCCGATAGACTGTTCGTTCAGCAGCCGCTTCGGTGTGTGGCGCCAAGACACATGCAACGAAAAAGCGCAGTCATCGTCAATCCTGCTGCCGGCAACGGCCGGGCCGGCCGGGCAAGGCCGCAGATCGCCGAGCGCCTGCGGGCGCGGCTGGGCGGCGTGGCGGTACACCTGACCAATTCGCCCGGACACGCCACACGCATCGCGCGCGAGCTGGTGGAGAGCGGCGTCGACTTGTTGATCGCCGTCGGCGGCGATGGAACGATCAGCGAAGTTGCTAACGGAATCCTGCAAAGCGATCAGCCGCTCGGCCCCGGCATACAGCTCGGCATTCTGCCGGTCGGCACCGGCGGCGATCTGCGGCGCTCGCTCGACATTCCCGCAGACGTAGATAAGGCGATCGAGATCATCGCTCACGGGCGGCCTTTCGCGATGGACACCGCAAGGGCGTGCTTCGTTTCCCTCGACGGCTCCAAGGTCGAGCGCTGCTTTTTGAACGTCGCCAGCTTCGGCTTGGGCGGTGAAGTGGCGGCCTCGGCGAAGAATCGGCTCAGCGTGCTCGGAGGAAAGCCGGCGTTTCTCTGGGCGACACTGAAGGGCGTGGCGACGTTTCGTGGGCGCCAGGTGGAGATCGAGCTGGACGAGAGCGGCTCGCCGCGGCGTTTTTTTGTCAGCAATGTCGCGGTCGGGAACGGGCGGTATCACGGCGGCGGCATGCAGCCGTGTCCGCAAGCCAAGATGAATGACGGCCTGCTCGATGTCACCGTGATTGAGTACATGAATCCGCTCCAAGTGCTTCGCAACATTCACGTACTCTACTCGGACGATCTCTATCGTCTGTCCAAGGTCCACCGCCTCGAAGCGCGGAGACTGAGGGCGCGCGCCGATCAGCTGACCATGGTGGAATTGGACGGCGAGCCGATCGGGTATCTGCCCCTGGAAATCAAGATTCTGCCGCGACGGCTGAATGTGCTGCTGAGTCCGTCGAGTCCGCACTTCCGCACTCTTTAGAGGCGGCGCCATGCCGGCTTACGGCTGCTGCAGAGAGTTCTCAATCTCCACCTGATGCCGTTCGAGCAGCGTGCCGGTGGCGTGATCGACCGCGGCCAGGGCCACCTGGTAGTTGACCTGAGACTGCACGAGAGCCACCTCCGCGGCGGCCAGATCGGCCTGCGCCTGAAGAACAAGATAAATCTCGCTCGAGCCCAGTTCGTACCTGCGCTGCTCGGCTTCCACGGTCTTCTGCGCCAGATCGCGCGCGATCTTCGCCGCCGACATCGAGAGCTTGGCCTCCTCCAGGCTGTGGACGGCATTCTTCACCTCCAGATTCACCGTCTGCTCTTCCCGGCTCATCTGGTAAAGGTCGTTGCGTTTCGTGACAGCCGCCTGGCCCAGCGCCGCGCGGGCGCTTCGATTGCGAAGGGTAAAACTCAGCGTGAGGCCGATGCTGTAGGTCGGATAATTGAAGTGAAAGACCTGCGAGAGCGCGTCTCCGAAACCACCGGGAATCACCACCACGGGGGTCACCAGCGTGTTGTATTGGATGCCGCCGAGACCCTGCGAAAAATAGATGCCCTGCAACTCAAGGTCGGGCAGGAGCGAGTTGCGGGCGAGCCGGATGTTCATGTCATCGGACGCCAACTGCTCGTTCAGGCTGGCAAACTCGGCGCGGTGCTGCCGGGCCTCGGCCATGGCGGTGGCGTCGTCAATGGTAAAAAGCGTCCCTTGCGGCGTGGGATCCTCGACGAGATCAAGGTCGAGCGCGGCGATGTTGGGATCGAGGTCGGCGCCAACGACCTGCCGCAAGGCATCTTCGGCCTGTTTTAAAGCGTACTCCGCCTGAATTTCGATCACGCGCCGCTGCGCCACGGTCGATTCGGAACGATAGATGTTGAGTGGAGGCAATGCGCCAAGTTCCAGCGCCCGCTTGTCGTGATCGTAACTGGCCTGGGCCTGCTTCACAGACTCCTCGGCGACGCGCAGGCTTTCGCGCGCCAGCACGACACTCCAATACTGGTTGATTGTCTGCTGAATTTGCGTGTTGACTTGCGCCTCGAAGGTATCCCGCGCCGATCGCAGGCCGCGCTCTGCGATCCTTATGGGGGCCAGGTTGGGGAAGAAGCCACGGTTACGGAGGAGCGGCTGGGTGACCTGCAGATTCAGGCCGGACGTCAGGTACGGATTAAAAAAGAAGAAGGAGTTGTTGGTGTCGTTCTTGGCTCCGGTAAAGTTCACCTGTAGATTCGTACCCGGCGAGAAAGTCTGGCTATAGCCCACGCCGGCTGTTTGAAAAAGGCTATTCAGGTTCTGACCGGTGATGGTTCCCAGGCCGACCCCTTGCAGCAAACTGTCGGGTTGCGAGATGCTCCGCTGGTCCTGCCCGGCGGCCGTAAGTACAGGATCGAAAGGGTGATAGGCGGCCAAGACGCTGTATTGCGCCGAGTCCACCGGCGTGCGCGCGATGCGGACGTCGGGATTGTTGAGCAGCGTCAACCGGATGGCGTCTTCCAGCGTAAGCCGCAGCCTGCCGTCCACCACATGATCGCGCAGAGCCGAAGGCGGCGGCAGCGAGCCGGGGGTCGCGATGCGCCCGATCTGCGCCGAATGGCTGGCGGCGGGTGCCAACCCACTGCTACAGGCAGCCATAACCAGCAGCCAAGTCCCGAACTTAACCTGACGATGAACCCACCTCATCAAACACCCCCAAAACGACCGCGACCAGCGGGCTCCCGCCCTTCACCCGGGGACCGCAGCCTCTCCGACTTTCGAAAAGAGCGAAACATGGCGCGGCCCGAGCCGCAACCAAGTCGGCCCAAGTGGCAAGTGGCAAGTGACGAGTGACGAGCAAGAAAATCGCGAGCTGCGAAAAATCCAGCGTTTGTGGCACAGGAACTAAGTAAACTCATTCGAACAAGCGAGATTTCAGAACGAAAGGCCGCTGAGATGAGTGGTTCTGACTCTTGTCACTCGTCACTCGCCACTTGCCACCGCGTTACTCGTACCGAATCGCCTCCACCGGATCGAGCCTCGCGGCCTTGACCGCGGGATAGGTGCCGAAGATCAGGCCCACCGAAACGGACACCAGGAACGCGAGGAGGATCGACCCGACCGTGACGATCGTCGACCAGCCGGCCAGCCAGGCGATCAGCCTCGATATTCCAAAGCCAAATCCGACGCCCAGCGCGCCCCCGACAAATGAAATCATCACGGCTTCGAGCACGAACTGGCGCACAATATCGCCGCGCCGCGCTCCTACGGCCCGCCGAACGCCGATCTCGCGCGTGCGCTCCAGAATGCTTGCCAGCATGATGTTCATGATGCCGATGCCGCCCACCAGCAGCGAGATCGAAGCAATCGCCACCATCACGACGCTAAACAAACGCTCGGTGCGCTGCTGCTCGGCGAGGAGTTCGGCGGGCACAACCACGCTGAAATCTCCGGCCTGATGGTGGGAAGCTTTCAGGATTCCGCGCACGAGAGTCGCGGCCTCCAGGCTGTCAGTGGACGGCCGCAGGTGCAGGTAAATGCCATCGATCTCGTCGCGGAGCCAAGTGTAATTGTCCTCCAACCGGAAGATGGCGGCGTTGAGCGGAATGTAGATCAAATTATTCAGGTCTTCATCCGGCAAACCGGAGGCTTCGGAGCCCGCTGTCAACTGCGGTCCGACCACGCCCACGACGTGGAACCATTGCTCGTTCATCTTTACGTACCGGCCCACCGCGTCGCCGGGGCCAAACAAGGCATTTTTGGCGGCTTCGCCCAACACGCAGACGGGCGCGCCGCGCGCGGTCTCGTCCGAATCAAAGAATCGGCCCTGGGTCAGGGCAAGTCCGGCAATCGCCCGATAGGAAGGCTCCACTCCATAGATGGCAGGCAAGGCACCCTGCGGTTTTGGATTAATTTTGGAGGGCGCGAAACGCTTCCGCGGCGTGGACGCGGCGATGCCGCTGACGTTCGAGCTGATCACGCGATAGTCCTGAAACGTCAGGCCGGGAGAAATCCGCCGGATCTTCTGATGCTGCTGCTCGTCGGTGGTCTCCTTCGCCTCCACGATGAGATTGCGCACACCCAATTGCTCGATGAACGCCAGCACTTTTTGCTGCGCCCCGGCGCCTATAGAAAGCATGGCCAGCACCGCCGCCACGCCGAAGATCATGCCCAGCATGGTGAGCAACGAACGCAGCTTGCGGACCAGAAGATTGTCGAGCCCGAGGCGCAGGTCGGGAAGCAACTGGCTTAGAGCGCGCCGGCGCTCGCTGTTGTTGGTCGCGGCTGGCCTGCTCACGGCAGGCCTCCCGGCATGGCCAGTCCGCTTGAGCCCCGCTTGCCGGTGGAGCCTTTCTCCTCAGGATTCACCAGGGCAACCTCGGTGCCGTCCCCCAGGCCTTCGACGGCCGCCTGGCTCTCATTGACGGCCCGGACCTGCACGTCGCGAGAAACAAAGCGGCCGGCGTTCTTCACGTACACCACAGACTTGCCCGTCTTCCGAAACACGGCCTGACGGGGCACCAGCGTGACGTTCCTGATCTGCCCGCTCAGAATCGTAAGCCGGACCGTAAAGCCCGGACGCAAGCGTGGATCGGCGTGGTCGAGTTCGAAGGTAGCGCTGAAGGTCTGCTGGGAATCGCTCGAAAAGAAATCGTCATGCGACGCGGAGGCCGCCACGCCTTGCACGGTCGCGTGCAAAGGCACGCCCGGCAGCGCATCCGCCTGCACCTCAACCGGCTGTCCGGCCTTCAGGTTTGAACGTTCGGACTCGCTGATCTTGGCCGATAGTTCCATCTGACTGCTGTCGAGCACTTCCGCGATCGGATTCCCCGGCGATACCTGGTCGCCGTCGCGGTAATCGGGTACGGTCATTCCCGGAAAAAATAAGCCCCCCGTGGCCCGCTCATTTCCGCGCACGCGCACGAATCCTGCAAGCGTGGAGCGAACTTTCATGCTGTCGATGTTGCGCTGGGCTTCCGCGATGGCGAGTTGCGCTTTGTGGCGCTTCTCTTCAGTCACGGCCAGGGTTGCCTGGCTGGACGAAGCATGTGACTTGGCGTCTTGCTCGAGCTGGGCCAGCACGCGCTTAGCCTCTTCCAGTTTCAGGACGTTCTTTTTGGCGTCGATAGCGCTTACCAGCTCGTTGCCGCTGACGTCCAGCTCGGCCTGACGCACATCGAAGCGGGCCTTGAGCAGCGCCACCTGGTCCTGAGCGGCCAGCACCGCCGCATCGGCCTTGGCCTTGGTGATCTCCTGCTCGGCCTGAGCCACGTCAGAGTGCGCCTGCGCCAGGTTGTACTCCTGTTCGCTGGGATCAAACTCAATTACGACGTCGCCGGCATTCACGCGCGTTCCGGAGGGCAGCACGTGCAGAATCTGAAGTGATCCGCCGCCGATCGGCGGAGCGACCAGCATGATACTGCGCTTGGCCCGCATCTCGCCGGTCGCATAGGCGTTGAGATTCAGGTCGCCGCGATGCACCTGAGCGACAGGCACCTCTCCAGACCGGTTGGCCGCCACACCGCGGAGTGAGACCTTCGCCGCGACCACTCCCGCTGCCAGAACCAGCGCGATCATCAACCAGCGGATCGTGCGCCGGTACGCGTTCCTGTCACTCGTCACTTGTCACTCGCCACTATTCTTCTCCGCCGGATTCTTCAGCGCCACGCGGTCGCCCACCTCAAGCCCTTGCGAGATCAACAAGGCGGTGTCGCTGCGGCGGCCCACTTCGACGCGGCGCTCGTCGAATCGCGAGCCGCGCAGGACGTAGACCACGCTCTCGCCTGCCTTCTGAAACACTGCCTCGGGCGGAATCAGCACTGCATCGGGAACTCGGTCCACGGCGATGCGAGCCGAGGCGTTGATGCCGGGCCGCAGTCGATCATCCAGCTGATCGACGCCCACCTCGACCTCAAAATTCCGTGAAAACGGCCAGCCGCCACCGAAGTCAATCGTGGCCATCGTGCTGATACTCACGAGATGCCCGGTGAAATCGCGATCGGGAACCGAGTCCACGTGGATCGACGCAGTCTGGCCCTGCGCGATGCGGGCACGGTCCGTCTCGTCGACACGGACGGCCAGCCGCAAGGTTTTGAGATCGGGGACTTCGAGGATGCCCGCCCCGGGCCAGGCGCGATCGCCCTCGCGGAATTCCTGTCCGCCGCCCGTGAAGTCATTGCTCGCGCGCCAGTTGGTCAGCACCGTCACCACGCCATCGATGGGAGATCGCAGTGTGAGCCCGGCGATGCGGTGCTCGGCCAGTTGAACGTCGTAGAGCGCTTTCTGATGCTTCTGCTTCTTGCCCTCGACGTCGGCCCTGGCGGCCGCTTCGTCAGACTTGAGTTTCTGGTCGGCCTGATCGCGCTTGCTTTGCGAGTCGGTGACGGCAAGCTTCGCCTCGTCGCCCTCGACCTTGGAGACGATTTCGCCTTTCGTGGCATCGAGCCTGGCCGAGTCCACGTCATAGCCGGCCTTCAGCAAATCCGTCCGATCCTGTTCCTGGGTGAGTTTGGCCTGGGCTTCGGTCTGCCCGATCTCGGCTTCGGCAGCCTTTAGAGCCGACTTGTCCTCGGCCAACTCCTGCTGAAGCTTGGTGGCGTCAAACTGAACCACCACATCGCCGGCCTTCACGTGCGATCCGGTATGGACGAGGTGCAGGATCTGCAAGTCCTGGGCGTCCGGCGGAGCGTTGACAACCACAGACCGGACTGCCTTCAGGCGGCCGCGCAGCTCCAGATAATCGACAAACTCGCCTCGACGCACCTCAATGGTTGGAACTGAGGGCTTTGCGTTCGCGAAGTGCACCACGGCAAAGCGGCCGATCCCGAGCACACATGCCGCGATCGCCAGGGCCAGCCAGCGATTCCGGGTCGAGATGAGCCGAATCGAATTCATAACACTGCTGCAATCGGTGGCGTCGAGGCCCCCCTTTCGGCCACCCTGACGCTCGCGATGCACTGCCGGGGCGGCCACGGGGGACCGCCCTACGTCGAATCACCATCGAAAGGCGAGACGAGATTCCGGAATAGGAGCGATGTTTTTATAACTTCCACAGGATCTGTAACTTTCCGGCTTCGTTCGCCCCGCCTCATGCCTTCCCTCTCAATATGACGTCATTTTGGTTCACCCCTGAGAGCACCACGGCCTCAAGATCGCTCTCGGCTCCGATCTTGACGGCCCGCTTCTCGAATCCACCGGCCGCCTTCACCCAGGCGTAGGCCGTGCCACCCTCCGTCGCCACGCAGTCGCGCGGGACCACGAGGGCGTTCGGCGCGCGGGCGATTTCCACATCGACGGCGGCACTCAGGTCGGGCGTGAGCCTTGGATCGCTTCCCTCGACTCGATAGGTGGCGGAGAATGTCCTGATCCTGTCCGAAAAGTCTCCCGATTCGCTGACCGGCGCCAGTTTCGTGAGTTTGGCCGGAAGAGCGAGATCGGGAAAAGCGTCAAGGTGCACCGTCGCGGGGTCGTCGGGATTGATCCCGAGCACATCCTCCTGATTCACCTTGAGCCGCACCTCCATCGCCGTAGGGTCCACGATCTGCATGAAGGCGAACCAGGGATACACCTGGTCACCTTCCTCCACCCGGCCCATGCTGCCGCCCTTCCAAATACTGTTGAGCACCACGGTGCCGTCGATGGGCGAGACCACGCGCATGCGCTGCTGGTTCTCCTGAGCGTGGGTCATGATTTCCTGGGCGCGGTCGCGCTGGATCTCGAGGTCGTGGATGTCGGCCTGCGCGGCCAGGCGCTTCAGGTCGAACGTGGTGCGGAGTTGTTTTAGATTGGCCTGCGCCTCCTCGAGCGCCTCGTTGTTCTTTTCCGCCTGGATGCGAGATGAGACTTCGTTCTTCTGAACCTCGAGATGGGCCTTCTCGAGAGCGTCCTGGGCCTGCTGCAATTCGGCCTGATCCTTGGCGCGCGCCGCATCGGCATCCGCCTGCTTGTGCGCGATCTGATCCACCAGATCTTTGTACTCCGCCTGCTTGTCGAGGAAAGTCTTGATCTGCGGCTGGGCGTCGAATTCCACCAACACGTCGCCCTTATGGACCTTGGTGCCTGCAGTCAGGAGTTTGGTGATCGTCAGTTGCTCGATCGTGCTGCCGGCGATCCGCGGCGCGCCGATGGAGATGGATTGGACCGCAGCTACCGTTCCGGAGAGACGCAGGATGCTAACGAAGTCTTTCCGAACCACTACGGCGGTACGCACTCCGGCGTTCGCGGGCGAGGGGGCCCTGGAACGCCAGAGCCATAGAGCAGCCATAGCACCAACGAGGAGAAAAGCCGCCAGCAGAATTGCGAGCTTGGGACTGCGATTTGGCTGACCCGGCGATAACGCGGGCACCGGCGGCAGCGTGGGCGGAGCTTCGCGCTCGACCTCCGGCTCCGTGATCACGCGATTATGGATGAGGCTAATGAGTCCCCCTGCGCAATCCAACACTCACACCTGGCGCCACACTCTATTTGGGTATCATAACTCCAGACTCGCGTATTTGGACTGCCTGAGGGGACAAAAGGTTAGCGGGAGTCCGGGACTCCGGTCCCCTCAGCCAGATCGGGACGTGGTCCCCTCGAGAACTACGCACGATCAACCCGTCTGCTGCTGATCGCGTTTCGTTGAATGATGGTGGTGTGCGAAGGCCAGAGCTAGAGCGCCTGCCAGTCATCAAAGGTCAGTTCACGTCCGACGATAGTACCGACCTCCCGCACCAGCATGCGCAGCCGAGGCACCGAGCATTCCGGGTTCGACGGAATCGCCAGCCGTTTCTGACCAAAGACCATGAATTGGTGTCGCGTGCCGGAGAACGGACCATCGAAACCACGGCCTCGAAGTCTGCGGACGAACTCCCCACGCCTACACGGCGTCCGCGGGCTCACGGGACGGTTCCTTGTTGAGGTCAATACCAGCGATCACGGGCAGCGGATGGCCAAGGCGCAGGCCGAGCAGAATCCAGTCTTCGAGGGTTGCTCGCAACTCGTTCTCACAGTCGAGAAGCGAACTTGAGAAGGCGAGGACGTCCTCACACGATGGGATACGGCCGCCATAGGAGCCGTCCTCGAGTTTGTCGTACTCGGCTTGTGCCAGGGCGGCTCGGACGTAGTCGCTCAGTACGAACGTCCTCCTTAAATTGCTCAATTCTGCCGGGCATCGGCCCCAAAATGCAAAATATCCGCAGTTTTGCTCGAAGCCACGAAGTCACATCCGTGGTTCTCAACCAAAGAGTCAAGCTTTGGACGGAACCGCCCCAGTGGCCGCGCTTCCGCGAGCGCGTACGTTGCCGGATGTCGTCCTCAGAACATCCTCGGCAATCTGCAATGTCCGATCGATATCCTGCTCGGTGTGGCTGAATCCGATATGGCCGCGCTTCAGGTTTGAAGGAATGAGGAACACGCCGCGTTCGATCATCGCGCGGCAGCAGTTGAGGAATCGCACGCTGTCGCTCCGCAGCGCGTGCGCGTAATTCTCGATGGGCGCAGACGCGAAGTAGGTCACGAAGATCGAGCCGAAGCCGGCGACGGTGGCGCCGGTCCCGAGCCGCTGGTGGATCGCCGCCAGGCCGCGGCGCAGCCGGTCGCCCAATTCGAAAATCCACTGATGCACGGGCTGCTTCTCAAGAATTTCCATGGTAGCCAATGCCGCCACCACCGCCGCCGGATGTCCGTGATACGTGCCGGCGAAATACGTGTCGCCGCCCTCGCGCGTGCTGAAATGATCCATGATTTCGGCGCGGCCCGCGATCGCTGCCAGCGGAAATCCATTCGCGATCGCCTTGCCAAACGTAGCGACGTCGGGCGTCACGCCGCACAGCGCCTGATATCCGCCAACGTGGTGGCGGAATCCGGTGATCACCTCGTCGAAGATCAGCACCACGTCCTGCGACCTGGCGAGCGCGCGCAAGCCTTCCAGAAATCCGGGCCGCGGCAGCACGCAACCCATGTTGTGCGCCACGGGCTCGACGATAATCGCCGCCACTTGATCGCGGTGCGCGTCGAGCGCTCGCTCCACTTCGTCGAGGGAATTGTAGGTACAGACCAGAGTGTGAGCGAGGGCTTCGGGCAGAATCCCGGCCGACCCCGGAGAGGTCCCGAGGCTCTCAGCCTTCAAGTGCGAGCGGCCGCCAGCCGTCGCCTGAGAACGGGTCGGAGCATTCGCCAACACGGAATCGTACGTGCCGTGATAGCAGCCGTCGAACTTGATGAGCTTCGGTCGTCCGGTGAAGGCGCGCGCCACGCGCACTGCATGGAAGACCGCTTCGGAGCCGCTCCCGCAAAGCTGAACCTTCCCGGCGCAGGGCACATGCTGATGAATCTTTCGCGCCACCTCGATTTCGAGCTCCGTTACTCCGGCTCCTGAAAGAGGTGTCGACAGCAACGTCTCGGCCACGCGGCGGTTCACCTCGGGATGATTGTGGCCCAGCAGGACGGGACCGAAGGCGGCGTGGTAGTCGAGGTATCGATTGCCGTCCACATCCACAAGGTAAGCACCTTGGCCTTCACGGAAGACGAGAGGCGGAGTCATCTTGCGCGCGGCGCTGGTCACGCCGCCGGGAATGAGTTCAGATGCCTGCGTAAACAGGGCCTTGCTGGCAGAATGTGACAATGCAGTCTTCATCGCGCATGAGAATTGTACCATTGGGTGATCGAGTGATTGGGCGATTGAACAGGCTCGGAAACGAGAGTTAAAAACGAGGGACGAGATTTCCCTCCGGCGGCGACTGGCTGAATCACTCAATCACTCCATGGCTCAATGGGCCAATGGTCTCCGTCACTTTGAGCAGTGACCACCAACACGCTATTGCAAACCTCATTAAGAGATACTATAAGAGCCTAAGCACCGCAAATCGCGGCAGCCCCAGGGAGGTGAATCGTGTCGCGTGCCACAAGAATCCTGCAAGCGATCGGATTGCCATTTCTGCTGCTGATCACCTCGTGTGGTCCGGCAGCGCATTCCAACGAGCGCTACGTTTTCGTAGCCGCCAACGTCAACATACCTTACTGGCAGAACGCCAAAGCCGGCTTTCTGGACAGTGCCAAGGCGATGAAGGGCGTCACGACGGAATTTGTGGGACCAAGCTCCTACGCACCCAATGACGAGCTCAAGGCTTTCCAGGACGCCGTGGCGAGCGCGCCCACGGGCATTCTGATCTCACCCGCACAGGCCGATCTGTTCAAGGACGCCATCAATACGGCCGTGTCCGCGGGCATCCCGGTGATCTGTGTCGATTCCGACTCGCCGGGCTCGCATCGCCTCCTGTTCCTCGGGACTGACAACTACCGCGCCGGCATGGAGAGCGGCAAGACGATGGCGACCCTGCTTTATGGGCACGGCGGGATCGTTCTGGTGAAGATCGCCGGACAGAATAACCAGGAGGAGCGCGCCCGCGGCGTAAAGGACGCGGTCAAGGAGAATCCCGGCATGGCGGTCGGCGCCGAGATCAACGACTCCGGCTCAGCCGATGTGGCGGGCAACGAAATTGGAAACATGGTCCGCCGTGGCGGGCATCCGGCAGGAATCATCTGCCTGGAGGCGACCTGCGGACCAGGCGTGGCGAGTGCGCTCGATCAACTGGGCATGGCCGGAAAGATTCCCATTGTAGCCATGGATGCCGACCCGAAAACGCTGACGCTGATTAATCAGGGGATGGTGTCGGCAACGGTGGCGCAGAAGCCCTACACCATGGGCTATTTTGGCTTGCAGTTCCTGGACGATCTCCATCACAATCGCGTTCACGAGTTTCCCGACTGGCGCACGGCACCCGTCTCGCCGCTGCCCGACATCGTCGACACGGGGACGATGGTGCTTAATACGCACAACGTCCAGTCCTATCTGAGCGCGACGCAGCAGCGCTGATGTAGCGGGGTGCAGGCATCCTGCCTGCCGGTTTTGCCTCGGACGCGGAAGATTGGAAAGGCCGCAGGGCTGGAAGCCTGCACCACAACCTCACAGCCCAAGGTGCAAATCCACCTCTCGAGGGCTGAAGCCGACCAGCTCCGGCTCGAGTTCGAGAACCACGCCTGTCTCTCGATGGACCGTCCGCCGGACGTGCCCGGCAACGCGCAGCACGTCGCCGGCGGTGGCGCCGCCTTGGTTGAGAATCACCAGCGGCTGCGACGGATTCACCTGCGCCCGGCCCGCTTCGAACCCCTTGAGACCGCAAAGGTCGATCAGCAGGGCCGCCGGAATCTTCACTGGATCGCTGCCGTTTGTTCCACCTGCACCGGGGCGCGTGCGCGAGGTCGAGGCCAAGAGCCTGCCGCGCGCCGCATCGCCGAAACGCGCGCGAACTCGCGCCTCGAGCGACATCCATTCTCCTGCGTTCAGCGTGGGATTCTTGAAGAATGATCCCGCGTTGCCGCCGCGCTCCTCCCGTGGATAAGGGAACTTGTGATCGCGGATCTGAGTGATGACCTTGCGAATCTCGTGCTGGGTCAGCTGTTGATTTCCACGATCTGCAAAGTAGGCTTGGAGATCGCGGTAGCCAATCTGAGGCTGGGGGTTACAGCTAAGGCCTAAAGTAATACTCCAAATCAGGAATTCGCCGCGCCGCGTGCTGTTGAAGATACTCCGCCGATAGGCCAGCCCGCACTCCGCGGCGGCCAGCGTGTAAAGTTCGCAGTGGGCTAATCTCAAGACCTCGGCTTCTTCAAAGACATCGCTGAGTTGCTGGCCGTAAGCGCCGATGTTCTGCACCAGCGCCGCCCCGCTCTGCCCCGGTATGTGCGACAGATTTTCGATGCCCCACCAGCCGTGGTCAACCGTATAGCCGACGAGGCGGTCCCAGGGCTCTCCGGCGCTGATCCGGAGCCGAACGCCGCGCCTACCCGGCTGGGACGCTGCCTCTTCGACCCGTTCCATCCCGGCATGGGCGGGATGAATTACGACACCCCGGAATCCGGCGTCGCTCACCAGGATGTTGCTGCCGCCGCCCAGAACGAACATCGGCAGCGCTTGCGAGCGCGTCAGCGCGACGGCCTCACGAAGCTGGTCCGGCGCGGTCACGGTGCAGAAGTACCGGGCGGGTCCGCCGATCTTGAAGCTGGTATAGGGTTTCAGCGGGAGGTCTTGCTGGACTGCCAGGCTCATCGACTGCAGATCCTACGCTGCGCTCAGGATGACATCTGATTATGACTGGGTAGGCCACGACGTGTCATTCTGAGCGCAGCGAAGAATCTGCTTGACCTCCATCAGGACTCATAGCCCAAGGACTTCAGTGCACATGCCGTTCCCTGCCCGCCCAGTATTTTTCGCGAAGCACCCTTTTCAGGATCTTGCCTGTCCCGCCCTTGGGCAATTCGGGCAGATATTCGACCGATTTCGGCACTTTGAACTTCGCAAGATGCCGGCCGCAGTGGTCCAGGAGTTCAGGCTCGGCTGCTTCGCAGCCCGGGCGCAGCACCACCAGCGCTTTCGGGACTTCACCCCAAGTGTCGTCGGGGACCGCAACCACGGCGCATTCCAGCACGGCAGGATGAAGATAGAGCACGCGCTCGATCTCAGCCGTGGCGATATTTTCGCCGCCACTGAGAACCATGTCCTTGACGCGATCAACGATCAGCAGGTAGCCCTCATCGTCGATGGTCGCGAGATCTCCCGTCCAGAACCAGTCGTTCCGAATCACGCGCGCCGTCTCTTCGGGCTGCTTCCAGTATCCCGCCATCACCAGATCGCTGCGAACGATAACTTCACCCACTGCGGTCGCGTCCGGCTTGACGTCGCGTCCGTTCGGATCGACGACGCGAATCTCCGACGCCCCCTGGGCCCAGCCGGCCGTCGCCTTGCGGCGCAACCGGACTTCGGGCGATTCGCCCTTCAGGTGATCCTTGATGCGCGCGATGGTCAGCACGGGCGAAGTCTCCGTCAAGCCATAGCCGCCGGTGGCGACACAACCCGGAATCTTCCGCTCCGTCTCTTCCACCAGGGCCGTGTTGGTCGGGGCGCCGCCCATCATCACCTCGCGCACGCTGGAGAGGTCGTACGTCGCAAAATCGGGGCAATTGAGCATGGCGACAAGCATGGTCGGGACGACGTGCAGCCGCGTAATCCGTTCGCGGCTTACCAACTCCATCACCATGCGCGGATCGAATTTCTGGATCATCACGTGGCGTCCGCCCGTGAGCGCCAGAATATGCGGAGCGCCCCAACTGTTCACGTGAAACAGCGGCACCGTATACAGGTGCGCCTCGTCGTCGCTGCCCGCCATCGCGACGGCCGTGTAGAGCGCATGAAGATACAGATTCCGATGCGTCAGCATCACGCCCTTCGGATGGGCCGTGGTGCCGCTGGTATAGAAAAGCTCGGCGACCCCATTCTCGTCGATCTGCCGGTAGTCGTACTCACCCGGGTCAGATTCGGCGACGAGCTGGTCGTAATTTCGCGGGTGCGCCCAGGCCGGGGCCTCGCCTCGCAAGACGATCCAGCGCTCGACGGACAGCGCCTGAGTCCGCAGCCTTTCCACCAACGGCAGGAATTCGGGATCAAAGCAGAGCACACGCGGCGTTGAATCGTTCAGGATGTAGGCCAGCTCCTCGCAAGACAGCCGGATGTTCAACGGCAGCAGGATGGCGCCAAGCTGGGGCACGCCATAGTAGGCCTCGAGCAGCCGGTGACAGTTGAAGCTGATATACGCAACGCGGTCGCCGGATTTCAGACCGAGCTCTGTCAGGCCGCTCGAAAGGCGGTTGCAACGCTCGTCGAATTCTGCGTAGGTAAAGCGATGCTCGCCACAGACGACAGCAGTCTTACGGCCGAAAATCCGGGCGGCGTGCAGTTTGAATCGGACGGGAGTGAGTGGAAGGACCATAGAATGGGTGATTGAGCGATTGACGATTGTAAGTCGAAAATCCGAAATTCGAAAACCGAGACTCGAGGTCCCAATCGAGACTTCACGGTAACCAGGTTTCGAATTTCGAGCTTCGAATCTCTAGTTTCGACCTTCTTCCGATTGTCTTGAGGCCGACCAACTCACCACTGGCGCTTTTCGACCGCAGAACGTTCGGCGCGGCTCATCGCCTTGAGTTTGATCGCCTCATGATGAAGCCCGGGCAACTCCCCGATATTCTCGATCACCTTCTCGACAGCCTTCGCGATGTCGTCCGTGTCGGCCCGGGTTCCGAGGAAGATATGATGCGGTAGCCAGACCGCCTCCTCGTAGGCCGCGCGCTCGCTCGCTGGACACCGCACCGATTTGAAATCCACGGGGTCGCGGCCCCAACTCAAGGCTGGAAAATCCTTCGGATTCACCGGGAACAACGCACTGCGATAGACCGGCTCGTAAAACAGCCCGTCGCAAGGGATGCCTTCCATCTCCAGCGCGCCCACGAACGCCGCGCGCGGCACACCGTCGAAGTGCTCGGGCAGGTATTTGAAAACGAACTGGTATGCCGCCAACGCCGTGATCCTTGGATCCCGCCTCAGAGTCGCAAGGCCTTTGAGAGCGCTGATGCGCCGCTCGAATCGCTCCATGTTTGCTTGCCGGATCTCGGCTTGGCCAGGCAGCCGGTGCAGTTGGCCTTCGAGCAGCGCGGCCTGAAACTCCGTCAGGCGGTAATTGAACCCGATCAGTCGATTCCGGAAGTGGTCCGAGTCACTCGCCCTCCCGCAGTTTGTGTAGGACTGGGCGCGCTCGAAATACTCGAGCCGGTTCGTGATCACCGCGCCGCCTTCGCCCGAAGTCATCAGTTTGCTGGATTGGAAGCTGAAGCAGCCGATATCACCGATGGCGCCGGCGCCCTTGTGGCGCCAGCGCCCGCCGTGCGCGTGAGCGCAGTCCTCGATTACCACGAGCTTGTGTCGGCGCGCGATCCGCCGGATAGCGTCCAAGTCGGCAAAACACATGCCGAGGTGCACGGGCAGCAGCGCGTGCGTGCGAGGAGTGATCGCCGCCTCGATCTGCCGCGGGTCCATGCAGTACGTGCCGGGATCGATGTCCACGAACACGGGCACGGCGTTCAACAGCAGAATCGGACCGACGGTACCCTCCCAGGTGTACGCCGGAACGATCACCTCGTCGCCCGGCGCGATTCCCACGGATTTCAGCGCGACCTCGATCGCGACGGTGCCGTTCGCAACCGCGAGCCCGTACGTCGCGCCCTGGAAACGCGCGAAGGCCTGAGCGAAACGGTCCGCGCGCTCGTTCGGGAAAGGATAGCCGCCCCAATTGCGCGACTCCAACACCTGCTGCAAAGCGAGCCCGTCCTTGCGGGTATAGACGGGCCAAGCTGGGAACGGCTTGCGCCGGATCGGCCGTCCCCCTGTAATGGCAAGCTTTCCCATAAGAATCGCTGCGTAGCAAAGGACTATATCACTGCGGGCACGTTTCCCGGAACTGTAAACGTGTTGAGCGCGCAGAGCACCGTCGGTGCTGTGCTATCCTGAAATCTCCCGAGGTGATCCACCTGACGACCATTGCCATTATCGGGGGCGGTCCCGCAGGCGCCACGGCCGCGGAACGCCTGGTGCGAAGCCGGAGCGACCTGCGCATCCTTCTTTTCGAGGAGCGCCCGGATTGGGAGAAGCCGTGCGGCGGCGGCCTGCCTTATAAAGTTCTGGAACGGTATCCGTTTCTGCTCGAAGGCGCCGAACCGCACTTCGTGACCCGCGACTGCGAGTTTGTGGCCGGCAACGGCGATGCGGCGCGATTCACGACGCGGAGGCCTCTGGCAATCTACTCGCGTCGCGTGCTGAACCGGTTGCTGCTCGAACGGGCGCGGCACGCCGGCGCTGAGATCATCGCGGATCGTGTCGTCGATTTGAGGGCAGCCAAGGAAATCGAGCGGCCGACGGTCACAGACCGTCGCGACAACCACGGTCGTTGGGAATTGCGGACCCGGCAAGCCGGTCGATACGCCTGCGATCAGGTTGTGATCGCTGCTGGCGGCCGGACGACGCTAAGGAGGCAGTTGGCGCCCGAATTCACGCCTGACGATCTGCTGTTGACCTTCGGCTATTACGTGCCCGGTTCCGACGACCTCCTGCGCGTCCAGTTCTTTGACGGCTTCGAAGGCTATGCGTGGGCATTTCCTCGCCCCGATCACCTCTCCGTCGGCATTGCCGCGAGTGCCCGTCGATCATCCATGGCAGAGCTGAAGCAGCGCTTGAACAGCTTCATGGAGCAGTACGGCTACGACGGCAAAGAAGCGCCCATCTTCAGCCACGTGCTGCCCGTGCTGAGCCACGGTAGCTGGAAGCGAATGAAGCTCGCGGGTCCGGGCTGGTCGCTGATCGGGGACGCCGCCGGCCTGGCGGATCCCATCACCGGCGAAGGGATCTATTTCGCCATGCGGTCGGGGGAACTGTTGGCCGAAGCGTTGGCTGCGGGCGCGCCGGAAACTTATCCGGGCCGCGTCTGGAGCGACTTCGGGAGCCGGCTGGCTTTCGGCGCTCTGCTGACCCATCGCTTCTACCTGGGCACCTTTCTCGGCGAGCCTTGCACCACCCGCATGATCCAATTGGCGCGCCGCACCAGCGCATTTCGCAATCTGCTGCAGGACCTCATCGACGGCGTGGTTTCATATCGGACTCTGGCGCCGCTCGTCTGCTGGACCTTCATGCGCGCCCTCGGCGAAATGGTGCTGTGCTAGGTTCTGGGTGTTAGATTTACGTCTAGAACCTACCACCTAAACTAACACCTGACACCTAACCATGACCAGATCCCAACAACTCTTCCAACAGGCACTCCTGAGGATTCCCGGCGGTGTGAACTCGCCCGTCCGCGCCTTTCGCGCGGTCGGCGGCGACCCGATCTTCATCGATCATGGCAGAGGCTCGCACGTCACCAGCGTCGACGGCCAGAGTTACATCGATTACGTGATGTCGTGGGGTCCGCTGATTCTCGGCCACGCCCATCCCGAGGTGGTCGATGAAATCACCAGGGCGGCTCGCGGCGGAACCAGCTTCGGCGCGTGCACGGAAGCTGAGGTCCGGCTGGCAGAGCGGATCACGGAGGCGTTTCCCTCAATCGAACGCGTGCGCCTGACGAGCTCCGGCACCGAAGCCACCATGTCGGCCTTGCGCGTGGCTCGCGCCGCCACTGGTCGCGACAAAATCCTGAAGTTCGAGGGCTGCTACCACGGCCATGCCGACAGCCTGCTCGTCAAGGCCGGCTCCGGAGTGGCGACGCTCGGACTTCCCGACAGTCCCGGCGTGCCGCGCGCGTTGGCAGAGATCACGATCACGAACATGTACAACGATCTGGGCGCGCTAATAGCCGCTTTCATGGCCTATGGTCCCGAGCTGGCCGCCGTCATCGTTGAGCCGGTTGCGGGCAATATGGGCTGTGTGCCTCCGCAGCCGGGCTTTCTCGAGATGCTGAGGCAGCTCACCACCCAGCACGGAGCAATTCTCATATTTGATGAAGTCATCACCGGCTTCCGCGTAGCTCGCGGCGGGGTGCAGGAGCTGTACGGGATCAGGCCGGACCTGACCACGCTCGGCAAAATCATCGGCGGCGGCCTTCCGGTAGGCGCATACGGCGGCAAAGCGGAACTCATGGATCTCGTCGCACCGGCGGGTCCGGTCTACCAGGCGGGAACGCTTTCCGGGAATCCACTGGCCGTCGCCGCCGGTCTCAAGACGCTGGAGGTCATCTCGCACCCCGGCTTCTACGAGCATCTCGAAGACATGTCAGCGCAACTCGAGGCGGGACTCGTACGCGCCGCACACGACGCCAAAGTGCCGCTGACCGTGAATCGCGTGGGATCGATGCTGACCGCATTCTTCGCAGCAGGGCCGGTCGAGGACTACTCCGCCGCCCGCCGTGCGGACACAGCCAGGTTTGCTCGATTTTTCCGGGTATTGCTGGAACGCGGCATTTACTGGCCGCCTTCGCAGTTCGAATGCGCGATGCTCTCCGCAGCGCACAGTAGGGAGGATGTCGAGCACACGATCGCGGCCGCAGGTGAGGCGTTGATGGCTGCGCAAGAGGGATGAGCGCCACCCGTGCCGAAAGGAAGTCGAACCTTTGAACCTAATGATCTGGTGGAGTTCGAGATGAACTACGTGGACGCGGCCTTCGTGCCATAGTCGAGGCTTGCGTACCAGTTTCCCCGGCCTTGCGGGGTAAGGTCCATGAAGTGCCAGACAGGAGCGAGCAGGTCGATGCCGCGTTCCTTGACATCGGGCGCCATCCAGGGATGCGCAGTGTAAAAGTGCCGCACGGTGCCTCCATCGTCGCGAGTGAAAACCGAAACGGTGGAGTCCTGACGCCCTTCGCGGTCTTCGCTGCCGAAGTCGTACTTGAAGGTACTGTTGCCGGCGCTGAGGAGACGCAGCTTGTCCCAGGCGCGCGTGCGAGCGTGGGCGCGCAGAGTAGGGAGATCAGCCGCAGCGACGACGGCGAAGTCGAGATTCCGAGCGAGGTGATGGGCCACGCCGTTGGCCCCGTCGAGCCAGGCGGTACACATGGGGCAGGCCTTGGTCTGGCGCTTTCCGAACATGAAGTGATAGATCACCAGCGCGCGATTGGGTTTGGTGAAGAGTTCGCTAAGACGGACGCTGCGCGCGGGCGCGTCACCGCAGTCGAGGTCGCGCGGGCCCTCTTCAAACTGATGGTCCTGAACAGGACCGCCCTGGGGGAGTTGGCGGCGCAGTTCGGCCACGCGCTCACGCTGGCGCATCAGCTCGATTTCGGCGAGGCGAAGCTCCTCACGCTTAACAAGGTACTCCTTTGATTCACTGTTCAAATTGGTCTGGCGAAATGTTCCGTCAACGATTGTATGCACCATATGTCGTCATCTCCTCGTTCCATTCTGTCTCCGGCGTGGGTGGATCGTAGCTGCATCATTCGAACCAATAATCGAGCGTTCCGCGGGATTCTTTTCCGAAGTCGCCTTCAAAGTCGCCCTCACCACGCAACCCGGAAAGGTCGCCTGTCCCCGATCCAGGGACGACAAACCAGGTTGCTCTGATCTTGCCCTGCTCAACAATGTCCTCACCTTGAAACACGAAGGTGCCATGGCCCCCGGCGAGCCTTCCGCTGAATCGTTGTACGCTAACGAGGCTGGCACATCGATCGTCGCGCAGGACTTGTAAAGCGCGAACCGGTGACTCGCCATCGATATCGCCGGCGAAGGTTTCGTTGATACGGATCTCCGTCAATGCCGGGCTCGCGGCCTGGTCATAAGCTTTGACCTCAGAACTCTGAACGGTAATTGTTGCTTCAGCTCGTACGCGCGTACGCAGCTCTGCCCGATCAAGTTGCCAGAACCATGGTCGTTCATCCGCGCTCCTCCCTTCGTTAATTACGTATACAGAAATTGACGCGTAACGAGTCGCCGCCGATTGACCGATCTGGCGGCTGTTTCACGTTCCGGGTTGTGTTCCCTTCGCGAAGAAGCTTTCCTTTCATGGGTTGACGCAAAATCTAACCGGACCTCGCCGCTTTCTCGGAAAATGCCGGCGATATTGTCTGGCGCTGAAGGACCGAACGTACCGCCTTGATTGTAGCGGGGTCGCTCTTCTGAGAGGAGTAGGCGAGATAACCGTCCGGGCGGACAAACACTAATCCCTTGTCATGAAAGAGTCTCAACTCCACGATATGCGGGAAGGAGCGGGCAAGCTGCCTCGCCGCTTCTTTCGCGGACGTATCTGCTTCGCTGCTGAGAAAAATGAGGAAGCGATCACAAATGCCCTCGCCCCCTCTCAACGAGTCATTGAAATACCGCTTTCCAGGCCCTTCAACAATCGGACTATCCTGATAAGCGATCCCAAGTTCAGAGAGTCGTTGAACGAAAGCATGCTGGAATGAGACCAGGTGCGAAACAATGGGAATCACCGCATCGCGGAGAGCTTGCGCAAATTTGTGCGGAGTGCCCATGACCGTGGTCAGCCGGTCGGTGGTCTCGATCACGCTCTTGATGACGGGCAGACGTTCGTCACTGTAACTGTCGAGCAGTTCCTGGTTCCCGAGGCCCTTCAAAAAGAGATCAAGCTTCCAGGCCAGGTTCCAGACATCGTGTAGGCCGGTGTTCATCCCCTGGCCGCCGAATGGACTGTGAATGTGCGCCGCGTCCCCGGCTATGAACATGCGGCCTGCGCGCAACCGCGCCACCCGCCGGTGATGAATACGAAAGTAGCTGCTCCAGTGCAAGGCACGTGCCTCGATTTCACCGGGTCCGCGTTGAGCCAGTAACTTACGTACAAGGTCGAGCGACGGGGCATCGCCCTCAATATCTTCGATGGTCGCTACAATCCGCCTGCGCGTGGCGCTCATCGGGAAGATCGCTACCGGCCCAAACTCGCTCGGGCACAGTTGCATTTCGTCGGCACGTAGACCGGTGTTCGTTTCGAGATCGGCCAACAGGAACGAGCTTTGATATTCCGCTCCCTCAAAGGGAAGATTCAGTTGATGGCGTACAGCGCTGTGCGCCCCATCGCACCCAACTACGACTGCAGCTCGGAGCACAGTCGATCGGCCTTGGCGTTCGATCCTGACCCCGACACCATCAGCGTCTTGTTCCGCGGATATGAACCTGGCCTCGTACTCGACATTCCCGCCTTTGCGCAGCAGCTCTTCCGCCAGCAGTCTCTCGGTCACGTGCTGGGGCACCATGGCAACGAAGGGATACGGACTCTGGTGCGGTTCAAACGTCATGTGGGCGAGGCTCCGCTCGCGAGTCATGACGGCCACTCTTGTGACCCGATTTGCCCTTTCAAGAAAGGGAGCGACGATGCCCGCCATATCGAAGATCTCGAGGGTTCGCGGGAATATGGCCAGCGCCTTGGAGTGTTCGGACTGTGACGAGCGTTCCTCGATGAGGCGGTAGCGCAGATTGTGGCGGGCACACTCGTTTGCAAGGAACAAGCCAACCGGCCCGGCGCCTACGATGAGCACTTCTGTGTAAGCGGAGTCACTTGCCATCAGTCGATCCCTCTTTGGAGCCAGGCATCCTCAGCCTGGCCGGTTAGGGCTATGCTACGCGTCTCGGTGCTGCTTGTACTGCAATCCCTTTCGATAGAGACCGTCGCTTCCCACGTTAAATACACGGTTGAAGCGCGCACGGAAGTTCTCCCGGGCCGCACTCGCCGCCAGCTCGATGAGTTGTTCTTCGGAGAAATGGCGGCGTAATTCTGAATAAAGTTCATCGCTGACATTCGACGGCGTGTCAGCCATCGCATCCGCCATTCGTAAGAGGGCCAGTTCCGGCCCCGCAAAGCCATCGAGTCTTCCTTGGCGGATCGCCATGACGTCTTCGTCTGTTAAGCCGAACATTCTGCCGCCGGCAGAATTGGCGTCGATTCAAAACGGACATCCGACGCGAACCGCCGTTCGCAGCGTTAGCAGCATTTGTTGCCGGTGGGAAACCGCCGCTTTCTGGCCCACCAGCCATTCCCCGACGACATCCGCCCAGAAAACCCGCGGCACTCGCGCAGTGATCCTTTGTGGAGTCAGATCACGGCCCAGGATCTTGCGAACCTTCTTGAAGACCTGACGCATCAAGAACGATGTCTGGCTTGGCTCGATCCTCTCGATTCTTGCCATACCTGTTATCTTCCTCTCCCTAGTTGGATGTTTGCGGTCAGCCGGCCGGCTCGTCGGCGAAAGCACTGTAGGCAAGAGATCTAACGTGTGACTTGGCTGAGGTAACACTGAACGGGCGCTTGCGTGGAAGCATTGAGCGTGGTGCCGAAGGGGGGAGTCGAACCCCCACGCTGTTAAACAGCGGCAGATTTTGAGTCTGCTGCGTCTGCCAGTTCCGCCACTTCGGCTTGCCAATTGGTGCGCGACTTGAGAATAGCACGGGGCAAGAGACGCCATCAACCACGACGCCCGGGAGCCACACGTCGAACGGTGAAACTCGAAAAGCGAAACTCGTCGCCGCAAAGCTTCATGCACGCGAGCTTCGAATTTCGATTTTCGACCGCCGTCAGTGGCCCGTGATCGAGTCCCGCACTACGCCGTAGTGCCCGCCCCATTCATCCGTCATTCGATTGCGAATGTCCCAAAGCTCGTGGAAGAACTTGGTGTGCAGGCCTTCGTTGAGCAGTTCCACCGACCGGCCTTTGAGGGATTTGGCGCCAAGCCCGATCGAGCGGTGGATCAACTGGATGTGATGGAAACGGAATTTCTGAAAGAGCTCGTCGAATTCCACCAGCGCCTCAGCCACCACGTAGGCGTCTGCATGCGAATACTCGGAGCTGTAGATCTTCTCCACCGTCAGCCCATGACGATCAAGATAGCAGCTCTTGAACGATTGCCACAGCAGGTGCGGCATTTTCAGCAGCGAGCGAAATCCCGGTGATTCCTGACCGCTGCCGTTCCCCAGCTGCAAACGGATCTCCTGGTACTCTTTGGGCGACATGGTTTCGAGCAGCGGCAGCTGATCGATCATCAGCCGCTCGACCATGTGGACGCGCCGGAAGAGCGTCAGGACGCGGTTGGTGTTCTCCTGCTGCAGATAATCGTCGATGTCGAGCAGCGTGTAGCCCATGAGCTTCATCCAGAGTTCCTCGACCTGATGCACCACCTGGAACTGCAACTCGTCGGCGTTGCAGAAGTCCGCGAAGTCCTTCTGGCATGAAAGCAGCTTGGGCGTCTTCAAATAGGTTTCATAATCGAAGGTGCCTGCCCCGTTCATGATTTCGTAAAAGTGAGCGCGATCCATCACGCCTCCTGTACTGCTGTAGGCCAATCTGTTTGCGGCCTCAAAAAACAGCTTCTTCGCTGCGCTCAGAATGACACGTCGTCTTGAACGAGACCGATCCTCGCGTCGCTCCCCCGCACTCTGAATGACATGTCATCGTGAGCGTAGCGAAGGATCTGGCCTTCGCGCGGGCGCGGATCGTGCGATCATATGACTTCGTGGCCAAAGATCATCATACGCGCGGCGAACTCTGGGCCCTCGGTTCCGTGCTGGGCTGGTCCTCCGCCAACATCTTCGATCGCCTTGCGGTTCAGCATGGCGATCCGCTGGTGGGACCGTTTCTGCGTGGACTGCCCAGCCTCGCCCTTGGGCTGATCCTCATGTGGAAGCACGGCACCTGGGATGAAGTCCGTCCCCGGTCCGGGCGATTCATCGGCCGGCGCGCCATCATGCCTTTCGTCTGGGCCGGCGTGCTGTCCACGCTGGGCCTGTTCCTCTATTACTTTGCCATACGGCTGGGCGGCGTCATTCTGACGATTCCCATTCTCGAGACTTGGGTCATCTGGGGAACGCTTGCCGCCTGGGCCATGCTGGGCGAGAGATTGCGCGGATTCCTGCTGATCGGCTGGGGACTCATCGCTTTGGGTCTCGGATCCCTGATCCTTGGACAGCTTCGCGGTCAGCCGCTCTCCGCCTCGTGGTACTGGGCGCTGCCGCTGGCGGCCCTCGCCGCGGTTTCCTACGGCGTTTCCGGGGTACTCTGGCGCGACGGTCAGTTGCGCGGAGCCCACCAATCAACCGCCATTACGCTGCAGTTCGTCGCCAGCGTGGGGGTAGGACTGATTGGGTTGCTGGTCACCGGCCACGGACCGGCGCTCGCCGCCCTGCCTGTCGGAAGCCTGGCCGATTTTCTCGGCAGCGGAATCGCTTCAGGCGTCGTCGCGATTTATTGCATCTTCACGGCGCTTCGCATGCTGGAGGTCGCCCGCGTATATGCCTTCTCCTCGCTGACCCCGCTCGCGGCCACGCTGTTCGCCTGGTTCTTCCTGCACGAGGCTTTGAATCTCTTCACCTTCGCCGGCGTGGTGATTGTTTGCCTCGGAGTTACGGTCACCCAGATATTCGGCAGCCGCTCAGCCGCAAAGGAGCGCGAGCGGGAAACGGTAGAGGCGTCGCGCTCATGAATTCTCGCAGCTCGGCTACTCTGGCATGGGCCCTCATGGGCGCGACGCGCGTGCCACGCCACCGCTACCGATTTTCCTGACGCCGCAGCTGGATTTCACGCACGTGCATTTTTAGCCTTTCAAGGACCTCGGCCCTCTTGCCCTCGTCAAGTTCCTTCAGAAGCTCTTCCAAAGCAAAATGCACGATGTCGTGATGGTGAAGGTCACAACCAACCTCGTTGCTGAAATCCAGCCAGATGGAGTGCAGCAGGTCGACTTCCTTCGGTGTCAACCGCGGTGCATGAGGACCGAGGTAGGAAACGTATTCCTTGCCGCCGTCCGGAGAGCGCACTTCGAGCGTCAACTGCGGACGCGGGATCGAAAGCCGTTCCCACGCGAGGCCCGCCAGACGCGCTTCCTCTGCCGCCGACACTTTCGCCGAAAGGCCCAAAACGATATCGGAAGACTCGAGCGCCTGGGCCGAGCGCAGCACCGCGTCCCAGACGTCGGTCGCAGCGACGAGCACGAGCTTGACGCTTTTGCCGTTCTTTTCCGCCAGCTTTAGAGCGTTGGTGAACATCTTCTGCTCGGTGCTGGCGAACAGATGCTCCGCGCTCAATGGATGTTCGCCGGATCCTGCCCGCATCACCTGGTATGCATGCAGCACCACTACGTCTCGCTTGTGCGCGTCCACCCTCCGCAGGACGTCATCAAGATTGTAGAGCGTGTTGTAGTCCCGGATCGGCACCAGGACATTTCCGGGCCGGACGCCGACGCTCTGCGGCGCAATAGACTCGCGGCTGTCGAGGTGAAACTCGTCGAGCTCCCCGTGCGGTGAGCCGCGTCGGTGCGCCACCTTCTCCGAGGTGGTGAAAATGGCAAAAAAGACCAGAGTGAAGGCCACGCCGGAAATGGTGGCGATCTCTTTTGTGAACAGATTGATGATGGCCGTCGCAAAGAGCGTGAGCGTGATCAAGGCCAGTCCGATGGGCAGCTCGAGACCGTCCAGCTTCAGGTTCGGGGGAACGCGGAATTCGCGGGGGCCCGGCTCCGTGTAGCGCAGCACCAGCACGGCCAGGCTCTTCATGGCGAAGCTCCAGATCACGCCGAAGGCGTAGGCTTCGCCGAGCAGAATCACGTTGCCGCGGCTCAGGATGATCGTCAGCAGCTGCAGCGCCACCACCAGGTTGATGATCCGGTGCGACGTGCCAAAGCGGGGGTGAGGATGCCGGAACCACGGCGCCAGAACGCCGTCCTCCGATACGCGGTTCAGCACCCCGTTCGACCCTACGATCGCCGTGTTGACGGCGCCTGCCAGAATCATCACGCCGACCACCACCACGAAGGCGTGAAACGCCAGTCGGAGAGCCAGCGGCCCGGCCACGTTCATCGCCAGTCCGCCGATCAGGTTGTCGCTGTAACTCAAGCGCGTCTGCTGGTCGGGAATGATCATGAAAGCGAAGAACGAAACCAGCGAGGTGAACAGCATGCTGTAGATGAAGACGACGAAGGCAGTCTTCTTCAGATTGGGCAGCTTCGGCGATTCGATCTCACGATAGACCTGGGCGAGGGTTTCGAGGCCGCTCATGGCGAGCACTGAGTGCCCGAAAGCCACCAGGATACCGATCACGCCGATCATCTCCGCCAGGTGGCTGTGCAGCAGCCAACCCTGAGCCTCGACGGAAAAGTGCAGGTTGGAAGGAACTGGCCACGGCGGCAGGTGCCCGCCCTTCACCCAGAGCGTGTAGCCGCACCAGCCGATCATCAACACCACCATGACAGTGGTGAACTGCATAATCCGGCTGGCCTTCTCGCTGGATTCCCCGATGCCCTTGATGTTCTGCCACCAGAAATAGAGCGTCACGCAGACGGCAAACACCGCGGCCGTGCCATTGGGCGGCAGCACCACATCGATCCTGGCGTAATGCAGCAGTTCGTTCAGAAAGCCGGTAAGATAGAGGCCCGCGGAAACGCCGCTGATGGGCCCCGTCAGAATGTAGTCAAACATCAGGGCGGAAACGGAGACCTTGGCCAGCGTGCCGCCCATGGCCTCTTTCACCACGCGGTAGACGCCGCCCCGCACAAACATGCTGCAGCTCTCCACGTACATCTGGCAGACGGCGTACGCAAAAAGCATGACCGCCAGAATGAACCATGGCGCCGCAGGGCCGATCGCCTTCTCGGCGATGCCGCCCGCGTAATACGCCGACGATGCCAGATCGTTCAGGACGATGGCGGCCGCCCGCCAGAACGATATAAAGGAAAGCATCGCCGTGGTGGCAATCACCACCTGCGGAATGCGCGAGCTCTTGCCCTCATTCGTAAGCGGTGGAGCAGGGTTGGACATGAGGTTTAGTGCAAGGCGATATCATACTGCGAAATGCGCCCGATGAGAAGCCAGCGACCTGTAACGGCTGTAGCTGCTGTATCCTCACCGCCGCCTCCGAATCATCAAATCTTCGGCACCGGGCACCCTGCCCATCCGGATCGTCAAATCTCTCGGGGTGAGGACACCGCCGCTACAGCCCCTACATATCCGAGCGCACGCCGAGCTCGTCCAGATGGCGCAGCAGGTCCGCAGGGTCCTGATAGACGCGATAAGCGCCGGCTCGATCGAGTTCGTCCTCGCCGTAGCCTCCCGACAGCACTCCGACGCCCAACGTGTGAGCGCGGCGCGCCGCCAGCATGTCCCAAACGCTGTCGCCCACGACCACACAATTCTCGAGCGGCGCATCGAGCCGTTTGGCAGCAGCGATGAAGAGGTCCGGATCGGGCTTGGCGTATTCCACCTCGTCGCGGGTGATGACCGGAACCTCAACGGGCACATCGAGCAGGGCGAGCGGACGCTTGGCGCCGGCGCGGCGCCCGCTGGTCGCGATCGCGAAAGGCACGCGCCGCTCCTGGAGATAACGGAGCAGGTCGCGCGCGCCCGGCAGCGGCCTGACGTCCTTCACGCGCTTGCGAAACGCCCGGGCGTGCAGCTCCTGCAGCCGCTCGGCTTCCTTCTTGCTGATCGCCCGGCCCGTCTCGCGCAAAAGCGCATTCACGAAGAGCCCGCCGCTCATGCCGATGCGGCGATGAATCCGCCACACGGAAAGCTCAATGCCGCCCCGCTCCAGCGCCTCGCGCCAGGCGAGCACGTGCTGATAGACGCTGTCCACCAGAGTCCCGTCCAAATCAAGCAGAAACGCCGGCGCGCGCACCGAAGCGTTCGCTTGCCCTTGGTCTGGCATCTTGTTCCCCTTGCCGCTTGTTCTTTTCGCCACGCTCGCCTCCTGTGATCAGGCTAGCATGCCTGCCCGGTGTGGGGCGGCGGGCGGCATTCGATTCTCCTCGCCAGCCGCTGATTTCAAGCAGTCGGCCAGACCGCCGCTTGACGCTCCGGCGGTTTTGGCGGGGAAACTTTTCGCCCATCCCGGGTCGTGACAAGGCAATGTCGAGCGTGCCGGCAGGGAGAAATGACTGAACAAGGGAGTGGAAAAGGGAATATACGGACTTAATGAGGACTACAGAATTGAGAGACAGCGCCGTTTAGACCTGATCCTCACCCACCGCCGCTTTGCGGTCCCCCCTCTCCCAAAAGGAGAGCGCTCCGTTCCCTGTGGTTTTCAGCCCTCTCCCTTGAGGGAGGGCGCGGAGCGCCGGGTGAGGGGCCACGTGTCACTCTGATATGTAATCTTCCGTAGGGACGCACGAACGGTCACAGATGGCGATCTTCGACTCCTGGAGTGTGGGTGTGACGAGTGGCGTTCGCCGATCCGCGGTCGGAGAAGGTGGAGTTCCAACCAAAGGAATTGCGGCGCTCTTCTGCCTGATTGCTTCCACGGGTTGGGCTCAGAGCAACCTCGGTGAATTGCGCGTCCACGTGACGGATCCCTCGGGACACGGCACTCAAGTGACGGTTCATCTGGTGAGTGAAGCCAATCAGTACCGCAGCGCCCTACGAACCAGCGACCAGGGATCTCTCGACGTGCCACGTTTACCGTTTGGAATTTATAACCTCGAAATCAGCCAGCCGGGCTTTGCCACCGTGTCTCAGTCGGTTGAGATTCGTTCCGCCATTCCTCTGGTGTCCGCGATTCAACTCAAGCTTTCGACGGTAAGCCAGTCGGTGACCGTCAGTGCGGCCAACACGCTTATCGACCCCGATCAGGCGGGCAATGTCGCCCAGATCGGTTCCGAGGTGATTCAAAACCGGCTGAGTTCTCTGCCCGGCCGCTCCCTTCAGGATCTGGTGAATTCTCAGCCGGGCTGGCTTTACGAAGGAAACGCCGTGCTGCATCCCCGGGGTTCCGAGTATGACACCCAGTTTGTGGTGGAAGGCGTTCCGCTGACCGATAATCGCTCGCCGAGCTTCGGACCGGAGATTTCCGCCGACGACCTGCAATCCGTAAGCATCTACACGGCCGGATTCCCCGCCGAATACGGGCGCAAGATGGGCGGGGTGGTGGAACTGAATACGGTTCAAGAATCACGGCCGGGATTCCACGGCCTGGTGGGGCTCTCAGGCGGAAGCTTTGACACTGCCGGCGGGTTCGCCCAAGCCCAATATACTCGGGGCAAGAATACCTTCGGCGCCAGCGCCAGCGGCGGCATGACGAGCCATTATCTGAATCCCGTTGTCCCGGAGAACTACACCAATACCGGGACGGTCGGCGACTTCTCTCTGCGCTACGCGCGCGACTTCACACCTCGCGATCGCTTCAGTGCGAGTGTCCGGCACGAGCTCTCCCGCTTCGACCTTCCGAACGAACAGGTGCAGCAGACTTGGTGCTATGCTCCCGGACAGACGTCCGGCCCGCCCTGCCAGCGCCAGAATGCCGACAATTTCGAAACCATGGGCATTTTCTCGTACCAGCACACCTTTTCTTCACGCGTGGTGGCCGACTTTCATGCAATGGTGCGCAACGATGCGAGTCATTTCTGGTCCAATGACGATTCAACGCCCATCCTCTTGTTCCAGCACAACTGGTTTAACGAGGGGTACTTCAGGATAACGGTCACCGTTGACCGCGGTCATAGCGAATGGAAAGCCGGGATCGAGTCCGACAACAAGTTCCTGAATGAAGACTTCAGGTACAGCATCCCGGATATTCCCATGAATACCGGCCAATTCGATCCGGGCACGCCGCTCAACTTCGCGTTTGCGGGCAACCGGCCGAACCTCGAACAATCGGCCTTTGTGCAGGACCTGATCCGCTGGGGCAACTGGATGGTGAATGCTGGCGTCCGCTGGGATCATTACCAACTGGTGGTGAACCGGCAGGCGACGAGTCCGCGGCTGTCCGTTGCGCGCTTCTTCCCGTCCGCGAATCTGATTGCGCACTTCTCTTACGACCGGGTGTTTCAGACACCCTCGTTCGAAAACATCCTGCTCTCCAGCTCGACGGCGGCCACTACCCTGGACGCTATCTCAGTGCAATTGCCCGTCCTGCCGTCGATTGGGAACTATTACGAAGCCGGTTTGTCGAAGGCTTTCTTCAAGAAGTTCAAGCTGACTGCGAACTACTTCCGTCGAGACGTCAACAACTTTGCCGACGACGACCAGATCAACAACACCACCATCAGTTTTCCCATCGCGTTTCAGAAGGCGATCATCTATGGCGCGGATGGCAAGATCGATTTGCCCGAGTGGAAGCGGTTTTCCGGTTTCGTCAGTTACACCTACACCGTCGGCAACGCGTGGTTTCCGGTGACTGGCGGCCTGTTCCTGGGGAACAATGCCGTGCTCCCCACGTTGGGCCATTTCCCGGATTCGCAGGATCAGCGCAACACCGTGCGCGGACGCATTCGCTGCCAGGTAACCAGCCGTTTCTGGCTTGCCGGCGGGATTCAATTTGACAGCGGTTTGCCATTCGAATTCGACGGAACGTATCAGGACGCGCTCGCGCAATATGGACAGCAGGTGGTCAACCGCGTCAATTTCGCGAGCGGCCGCGTCGCTCCGGCATTTCTGGTCAATGCTTCCGCCGGCGTGGAGGTTTATCGGACCGACCGCTGGAATGCGCAATTCCAGATCGATGGACAGAACTTGACGAATGTATTGGATGTGATCGACTTCGGAGGCCTGTTCTCCGGCAACGCCATCGGGCCGCAGCGCAGCGTTGCGGTCAGGCTGACGACAAACTTCTGATGAGGATTACAGAATACGGTGACGACGTCCTGCTGTAGCGGCGGTCTTTGACCGCCGGTTCTTACGGAGGATCGGTCGGCGCTCATAGACCGCCGCTACAGCAGCCCTCCGAGTGTAGAATATGTGGGAGTGCGGAGCGACGCCTTTTATGTCCTATTCACACCCGGACTGGGTCCTCGATTCCTATGCTCCTGCTACCGCCGCTGATCAAGCACCAAACGGCGGAATCGAGGAGAACGTCCTTCGTCTCTTCGACCAGTTTCGCGATCGGCTTCTGCGGTACGTGCTTGCTCTGGGCCTGCCGATCGAAGAAGGCGAGGAAGTGGTGCAGGAGGTCTTTCTCTCACTTTTTCGCCACCTGCAAGAGGGCCGGCCCGCGCACAACCTCGCCGGGTGGCTTTTCCGTGTCGCTCACAACCTCGGGTTGAAGCGACGCTCCGCCAACCACAAGCTTCGGGACGTGATCGTACTTGACGTCGAGGCGGCTGTCGAGCCGCGCGACACCGGCCTGAGTCCCGAACAACACGTCATCCATGACCAGAGACATCAGCGGCTGCTGGCCGTGGTCCGAGTACTTCCGGAGCAGGATCAATTGTGTCTTAGATTGCGGGCCGAGGGCCTGAGATACCGCGAGATCGCACAAGCCCTCGGCATCTCTCTGGGATCCGTATCAAACTCGCTGACGAGGTCCCTGGCGCGCCTGGCGCGCGCGGATGAGAGGTAAGATCATGACCCCAGGGGATTGTCATCTGCCGGACGAAGTTCTGCTACGCCTTGCCGACGGCGAACTGCCTGCGCGAGAAGGCCATCAGGCACGCGCACATCTGACGGCGTGCTGGGACTGCCGCACGCGTTTCGGCGACCTGGAATCGGCCATTAGGGCGTTCGTCCACGCCCATCATGCCAGCCTCGATCCCCGGTTGCCGCCCGCCGACGGTCCTCGCGCTCTGCTCAGAGCCCGCCTGCGGGAATCCAGACCCGTTTCGCCCCTCAGTCGATGGTTGGCCGTTGCCAGGTTCAGGGTCACCAGAACCCGGTGGGGGTATGCTCTTGCTGCGCTGTTGTTCGGTCTCGTGGGCTTCGTCGGCAGTCGCTATCGCGGGAACCAGCAGGGTTATTCGTTGGTCTTTCTCAAGGCAGGAGTTTTTCCCAACCGTACCTTGACGCCAGGAGCCGTACGGTCCGTGGCACAGAAGGACGTGTGCGTGGCTGATGACAATGATCCGGCCTGGCTAATCCCCACCGCTGTCGAGCACCAGGTTCTGCGGGAATATGGCATCACCGATTCCCGGGCCAAGGACTACCAGTTGGACTATCTCATTCCCCCTCCGCTTGGAGGCACGCCGGACGTCCAAAATGTCTGGCCGCAATCCTATTCCAATCTGGGATGGAATGCACACGCCAAGGATGAGCTTGAGAATCGCCTGCGGCAGCTCGTCTGCGAAGGAAGGGTAAGCCTTCCCGAGGCGCAACGTGACATCTCGGGTGATTGGACCAAAGCATACAAGAAGTACCTCCACACCACTCGGTCCGTATCCGCTCTTTAGAGCGAGATTCGCGCGGCCCGAGCCTGGACGCGGCCCTACCGATCAAAACCCGCGAGTTAGCGTTTTCGCATTATTGGCATCTGCTGCAAAAACCGGCTTTCGGGCACTGGCGCTCCGTAATTCGCTCCCCTAGACAAGCCGCTGGAAAAGCGCAGCCAACTGGGCTACGCTCAACACCTCGGCGCGAGCGTTCTCCTGAGCGCCTGTAGCCCGTAGCGCCCCGCGCACCCGATCGGCGCCATACTTTGCCGCCAGGTTGTTGGCGAGCGTCTTGCGCTTGTGGGCGAAGCTCTCTTTGACAAAGTCGAGAAACGACCGTTGACGCGGTTCGTCAACCAGCGCGCGACCGGTCCGCATGTCGAAGGTGACGAGCGCGGACATGACGGCGGGCGGCGGCGAGAACGCTCCAGGAGGAATCCGGAAGCGAAGCCGCGCAACCGAATGGAACTGCGCCAGGACGCTCAAGTAGCCATAATCCCGCGTGCCGGGCTTAGCGGTGATGCGTTCCGCGACCTCGAACTGGACCACGCAGGCCATGGCGCGAATGCTTGCCGGCGCTTCCAGCAGATGATGCAGGATCGGCGAGGTGATGTAGTAAGGCAGATTCCCGAAGACGAACGCGGCCTCCGCACGATGAGCGCGGCAGATCTCCCCAACGTCGACCTCGAGAATGTCGGCCGTAATCACCTCGACGCTCCGCGCGTCTGCAAACTGCCGGACGAGTCTCCCTGCCAGCTCGGAATCAAGTTCCACGGCCACCACCTGCGCAGCCCGCTCCGCCAGCAGTCCCGTCATGGCTCCCTGACCTGGACCGATCTCGATCACCAGATCCTCCGCCCGCACCGACAGCGCTTCGGCAATACGTCGCCGATACGCGTCGCTGGTAAGGAAGTGCTGGCCGAGTTTGGGTTGCCGTTTCGCCGCCAAGGAATCCAGAATTACGCGAAGGCGGCAGCGGGCGCAAGCGTCCGTGCTATCGTGTCGAATATGGGAAGTCGTGAACAGGCCTTTCGCTGGATGGATCTCGTCTGGCTCGCGCTGCTCGGCTTCCTGGCCGTGCTGAATCCGCGCCTGGAAATTCACAAGCAACTCACGCTGCTGGCAATCGGATTGTTCCAAATCTTCGACAGCAAGCTGCTGGCGGCTCTGCCGGCCCGGAGACGCAACGCCTACATCGTCCTGATCAAGATCCTGCTGGCCACGATCCTCGTCGGGCACACAGGGGGGCTGCCCATTGCCAGCCCCTACTGGCTGATCTATTACGTGCCGGTTGTCTCCGCGGCCACGCTCTATGAAGCGCGCGGAACGCTGCTGTGGACCGCGGTCGCGTCCGCGGCGTACTGTTCGTACCTGATTCCTGCGTTGAAGCAGTTTGAGTTGACGCCGGCCGGCGAGACCGAGCTGGCGCTGCGGGTTCTCTTCCTCTTTCTTGCGGCCATCATCGTGAACCAGTTCGCCACGGAAAATCGCCGGCAGGCCGAACGCTACCGCCATCTCGCCGAAGAGCTCGCGGACACCAACCGCCGTTTGCTGCAGGCCCAGGAAGAGGTGCGGCGCTCCGAGCGGTTGGCGGCGCTCGGCCAACTGACGGCAGGCGTGGCGCACGAGATTCGGAATCCGCTGGGCGTGATCAAGGGATCGGCTGAGATGCTGGCGCAGAAAATATCCGCCCACGATGCGCTGGCGGGAGAGCTCGCCGGTTACATCTCGACCGAGGTCGATCGCCTGAACGGCATCGTGAGCCGCTTCCTCGATTTCGCGCGTCCCCTGCAGCTCCATCGCAAGCTGGAAGAGATCCCGCCGCTGCTCGATCGGTCTCTCAACGCCGTGCGCCATGGTCACCGGCAGGACTCCGTGCAAGTCGAAAGGCTGTATTCTGATGATCTGCTGCCGGTGCCGGTCGACGCCGAACTGTGCGAGCAGGTGTTCACGAATCTCGTCCTCAACGCGTATCAAGCGATGGGTCAGCAGGGCGGCACGCTGCGCGTCAGCGCGCGTCCGGCGAATTCGGGAGGGCGGCACGGCGTGGAAATCGAGTTCGCCGACACTGGTCCGGGCGTTGCTGCCGAAATTCGCGAACAGATCTTCAACCCTTTCTTCACCACCAAGCGCGATGGGGTCGGCCTGGGACTGTCACTGGTGTCAAGGATCATCGATGAACACGGCGGCTCGATCCGCCTGGCGAGCGAGCCGGGCGAAGGGGCGCGCTTCCGCGTCTTTTTGCCGGTCGACTGACCGCTGATTGGAAACGCATGCCTACGATTTTGATTGTCGAAGACGAAACCAAGATGTCGCGGCTGCTCACCCTGAGCCTCTCCGAGGAGGACTACACGCTTCACGCCGTCGAGGATGCGGAGAGCGGCCTCAAGCTGCTGCGCAAAGAGACAGTAGACCTGGTCATCACGGACCTGAAGCTTCCCGGGATGGGAGGCCTGGAATTCCTGCAAGCGGTCAAGCGCACCAATGGCAATCTGCCGGTGGTGGTGATGACTGCTTACGGCTCCGTCGAGACCGCGGTGGAGGCCATGAAGTCGGGGGCGAGCGATTACGTTCTCAAGCCCTTTTCACTCGACGAGATGAAGTTGATCGTGCGCAAAGAGCTGGACGTTCATCGTTTGCGCGAGGAGAATCGCTCGCTGCGCGAGGCGCTCGGCCAGCGCTACGAGTTCAAGAACATCGTGGCACAGAGCCCGAAAATGCAGCAGGTGCTGGCGACGGTAGCGCGCGTGGCTTCGACCTCATCCACGGTGCTGCTGGGTGGAGAGAGCGGTGTGGGCAAGGACCTGGTGGCGCGGGCGATTCATGAGCACTCGCGCCGCGCTTCCGGCCCTTTCGTCAAGATCAATTCCACCGCCATCCCCGAGAATCTGCTCGAGAGCGAACTCTTCGGATACGAGAAGGGCGCCTTCACCGGCGCCATTGGTACCAAGCCCGGCAAGTTCGATCTGGCAGACAAGGGTACGCTGTTTCTGGACGAAATCGGCGACGTGCCTCCAGCCACGCAGGTGAAATTGCTTCGAGTGCTGCAGGAGCGCGAATTCGAACGCCTTGGCGGAACACGAACGCTGAAGGTGGACGTGCGCCTCGTGGCCGCGACCAATCGCGACCTGCGAGCCGCGCTCGAACAGGGCGCGTTCCGCGAAGATCTCTATTACCGGCTGAACGTGGTCCCGATCAATATCCCGGCGCTGCGCGAGCACAAGGAAGACATTCCGGCGTTGGTCGATTACTTTATCAAACAGCAGGCGCCTGAAGCGGGCAAAGCGATCACCGGGATCTCGCCCGAGGCCATGCGAATCCTCATCAACTTTCACTGGCCGGGAAACGTGCGCGAGCTGCGCAACATCATTGAGCGCGCGATCGCCCTTTCACCGGGCGGCCGCATCGAAGCCGCCGACATCCAGCTCGACGTCGGCCCGCCTCGACCCGGCGCCGCGGAGAATGGAATTCCCTTTCCTCCGGAAGGCGTCACCTTGGATGAATTCGAGGACGAGATCATCCGCGAGGCGCTGCGTCGCGCGGCCGGAAACAAAAGCCAGGCGGCGCGCCTGCTCGGGCTCTCCCGCAACGCGCTGCGTTATCGCCTTTCAAAGATGGGGCTGGCCGACGAACCCGAGCCCGGGCGGCCCGAGGACAGCGAACCCTGAAGGTTACATGATGCGTGAGGACGTCTGCCACAGCGCCGGGTCATCGATGGCCAGTACACGAAACGGAGTCGTCGCAGAATTCAGCGCGTCTGCGCTGTTCGCCCCTTCCGCAATCGCGCAATGCAATCGATCTCAATCTTGATCCGCGGCAAGTTGCATCCCACGGTGGTCCGTGCCGGTGGATTCTCCGGAAAGAATTCGCGGAAGACTTCGTTCATCGCGGGAAAATCGGCGAGATCCGCGAGAAACACCCCCAAGCGCACTGCTTCACGGAGTGAACTGCCTGAGGCACGCAGGATGGCGTCAATATTCAGCAAAACCCGTCGCGTTTCCGAGCGGATGTCACCAAGTTCCATCTCGTTTGTGGCCGGATTGATCGGCCCCTGACCGGCCACAAACACGAATCCATCGCAGACGATCGCCTGCGAGTACACTCCAAGCGGACGCGGTCCCTCGGCCGTTCGAACTGCTTTACGCACTCAGTCCTCCGTGAAAACCGTGCTCTGAAAGAAGCCCAAGGAACGGATCGGGCGCCGTGCGGCTCCGGCCCGCGGGCGCGGGCCGGGAGTCCTAATCCTGCCATGACCCGAGCAACCGCCGCAAGAGGACGAGCTGCCCCAGGTGATAGGCGTTGTGGTCGGCTATGAGCAGAGCCTCGCGCAGGACCGTCTGGCCCTCCCCGTGCGGAATCTTCGCGTAGAGGTCGGTTTTCGGATTCCCCACCAGGCGTTCCATCGATTTGAGATCGGAGCGGAAGCGCGCCACGCTGTTGTCCCAGGCCTCCCGGCTCGGCGGAGCATCCGTCTCGGGCCAGTATCCATCTGGCCAGCTGGGAGAGACATGCCTGGCATCGCGGCTGAACTCGAGAATATCCCACTGCGCGATCCGCATATGCTCCAGCAGTCGCCAGGGCGAGAAAGGCAGGCCTTCCGCCTTCGCCCCGCGAAGACTCTCCGACAGACCGGCAATCGCCTTTTCGAAGCCCACGTGCGCTCCACCGCCGTTCAGCAGGTAGAGGACGTGCTCGCGCACCGCCGACTCGTCCGCCTTTGGGGCGCGTTTGGGCGGAGCGGCCTTTGCCGGGCCTGCTTTCGTAGCTTGCCTCTTTGCACGTTTTCCACCGGGCATAACAGCCTCCCATAAACGGACCGCCCTTCAAGCTTTCCGGCGCGGCTTGGGCGAGGGTTCGAGTGACCGTGCAAATCGCAGCGCGTCAAAACCAAACTTATCACGGACGCGATCAGCCGCGCGCGCCACGCGATCCTCGCGATCGTGATGCGGAGCGTCCAGGAGATTCTTCTGGAACCCAGCGTGTTCCAGGTGCGAGGCACGCACGCCGAGCAGGCGCACCTTCTGGTCCGGGGTGAACGTCTTCGCGAATAATGCGAGCGCGTTCTGGAACAATACTGAGTCGAGATGTGTCGGCTCGTCCAGGGTAACGTCGCGCGTCAAGGTGCGAAAAGGAGCAAAGCGGATCTTCAGACCGACGGTGCGCGCGTAAAACTCCTGCTCACGCAGGCGCCGCCCAACGCGTTGCGCCAGCAGCGAGAGCGTACGCTCGATCTCCGCGACGTCGGCGGTGTCCTGGTCGAACGTGGTCTCGTGGCTGATGGACTTTGTTTCTTCGCCAAAGCGGTAGGCCTCAATGTCGCGTCCCAGAGACTTCGTGTGCAGCCATTCGCCGTATTTCCCGAAGCGCCGGCCCAGGCTCTCGCCGCCCATTGCTTGCAGATCGCCGATCGTCCAAATCCCGAGGGAAGCGAGTTCCAGTTCGGTCACCTTGCCGATGCCGGGCATACACCGCACCGGCAGCGGCGCCAGAAATGCGGGCTCGCAGCCGGGAAAGATGTAAAGCAGTCCATGCGGCTTGGCCTGATCGGACGCGACCTTGGCGATCACGTGGGAAGTTCCCGAGCCGACCGAGCAATTGAGGCCTGTCTTGTTCTTAACGCTGCGGATCAAGCGGTCGCCGGCGGGCATGGCCTGACCCTGCAGCCGCTCCGAACCTGTAAGATCGAGATAAGCTTCGTCGATGGAGACGCGTTCCACGTCAGGGGTAAACTGGCCGAAGATGCCGGAGATGACTTCGCTATAGTGATGGTACCTCTCGTAGTCTCCCCGCAGGAAAATCGCGTGCGGGCAGAGCCGCTTCGCCTTGCTGATCGGCTGCGCCGAATGCACTCCGAATTTGCGAGCCTCGTAACTTGCCGCGGCCACGACGCCTCGTCCGCCGGGGTCGGCGCCGACAACCACCGCCTTGCCTCGCAGCGACGGGTTCTCGATCTCTTCCACGGAGACGTAGAACGCGTCCATGTCGACGTGAAGAATGTGAGGCACAGTCTGCATCGAGGTTTTCAGCTCTCAGTTTTCAGTCAGTGCCGCTGGCACTACTTTACTGACCACTCTTTCGAGCCGCGACCACCCGCGGAATTCCCGCGAGATCGGGACGAACTCCAACCGCATTCCAACCCGCGCCCAGCATGTTCGCTACGTTCTCGCCCTGATTGTATCCGACCTCCACGCAGACGTGCCCTTCCGGACGAAGCACCTCGCGAGCCTGGGCAAACATCTTCGCATAGATCTCGTCGCCGCGGCCGCCGCCCCCCCAGGCGATGCGAGGCTCGAACTCACGAACCTCGCGCTGGACACGATCCAATTCGTCGGCGCCGACGTAGGGAGGGTTCGAAACCACCAGGTCTAAGGCAGATCCAGAGGCGAGGCAGCTCAAAAGGTCCGATTGAACGAAGCACAGTCGATCGCTCAAACCGAGGCGGCGTGCATTGCGACGCGCCACATCGAGCGCAGGCCGCGAAATGTCGAGCGCCAAAATCAGCGCGTCCGGCAATTCAGACGCCAGCGCCAGCGCAATGCACCCGGACCCGGTACCGACGTCCACAATCCGCAGCAATGGTGAATCCGCGCGCACGAATTCCAGCGCAGTCTCAACGATGTGCTCCGTCTCCGGACGCGGTATCAGGACGTCCGGCGTCACCTCGAAGTCGAGTCCCCAGAATTCCTGGTGGCCGGTGATGTACTGCGTGGGCTTGCCGGTGGCACGCTCGGCGACCAACGTGGAGTAGCGTTCGGCAGTTTCAGGCGCAAGCTCGACTTCAGGGTTGGTGTAAAGATAAGCGCGGTCGCGGCCAACCACGTGCATCAGCAGCAATTCTGCGGCAAGCTCGGCGGAGGGGATTTCGGCAGCCTGAAGATCGCTGATCGCGGTTCGCAGTGCCTGGCGAATCCGGATCGAATTGCCACCGGCGGGAACGAGGCGCGGAGCCACAAACTACACCTCGAACAGAGCCTTCAGGTCAAGCGCGAAGCCGTCCACGCCATCAATGGTCAGCGTGGATTCCTCATCAAAATACCGAGAAGCGCGATCGGGATTAGCCCCTTCGACGCCACGCTTGTCACGATCAATCCAGACCTGAATAACGCCGCTCTCCTGGTACTGGCGCCTTTTGCGGGCTACGCGTCTCGCAGTGTCGCCGGGCGAGAGAACCTCAAAAGCCACATCAGGTGGGAATTCGCCAAGTCCCTCGGGAATCGTCCTTCCAGGAAATCGCTCCGCACGGACCAGAGCAGCGTCAGGACACCGCCAGGTGCCCGACGCAATAGTGAAAGCCGTATCTGCGCCATACCCAATCCACTCCCGATGCCGCTCACCAAAGGCGCCCAACTGAACGTCGAGATTTAGAATGACTCTGCCATGCCGCATCCCAGTCGGAGACATAAACTCCACCTCTCCGTCGACCAGTTCCCAGCGCTGCCACTCTTCGCCGGCGGCGAGAAACTCTTCCCAACTCGTCCGGGTTTTGATGGGATCTGGGATGTCGGCCATGGGACCTCAGGCGGCGGCGCTGTCGCCTTCGCCCTTCAGGCGTTCGGCGCGGAAGTAGGCGGTGAGCGCCTCGATCAATTCGTCGATCTTGCCTTCCATCACTCGATCGAGCTGATGCAGGCTGAGCCCGATGCGGTGGTCGGTCACGCGGTTTTGCGGGAAATTATAGGTGCGGATCTTCTCGCTGCGGTCGCCGCTGCCGATCATCTGGCGGCGCTCGGCGGTGAGTTGCTGTTGCTGCTTTTGCAGTTCCAGTTCGTACAGGCGGGAACGCAGGACGCGCAGCGCCTTGGCGCGATTCTTAATCTGCGATTTTTCGTCTTGGCATGAGACGATCAGGCCGGTGGGCAAGTGCGTGACACGCACCGCCGAATAGGTAGTGTTCACCGACTGACCGCCCGGGCCCGAGGAACAGAACGTGTCGATGCGAATGTCCTTAGGGTCGATCTGGACTTCCACCTCGTCGGCTTCAGGCAGGACGACCACGCTGACCGCAGACGTGTGAATGCGGCCCTGCTGTTCGGTTGCCGGCACGCGCTGCACGCGATGGACTCCGCTTTCGTATTTGAGCTGGCTGAAGACCTTGTGGCCTTCGACGAGCGCGATCACTTCCTTGAGGCCGCCCACGGCCGAAAGGCTGCTCGACAGCACCTCCACGCGCCAGCGCTGCCCCTCCGCGTATCGCGAATACATGCGGAAAAGCTCTTCGGCAAACAGGGTGGCTTCGTCGCCGCCCGTGCCCGCTCGAATCTCCAGCACCACGTTCTTTTCGTCATCGGGATCGCGGGGCAACAGCAGGGTTTTGATCTCTTCTTCCACCTTCTCGCGCTGTTGCTCAAGTCCGGCAAGCTCCTCCTCGGCCATCTGCTTCATGGCCGCGTCGGAACCCGACTCCACCACCAGCGTCTTCGTCTCCCGCAAGGACTTCTCGATGCGCTTGTACTCGCGATACTTCTCCACCACTTCGGAGAGATCGGAGTGCGCCTTGGCGGTCTTTTGGTAGAGCGCCTGATCCGCCAGCACGGCGGGATCGCCGAGTTGCCGGGCTAGCTCATCGTACTTCCTTTCGATTTCGGCGAGTTTGTCAAGGAAGTTCATGTCATTAGCGCGATGGCTGTCTTTCTCAAGCTCGAATTGTCGTGTCGGACGGGAAAACTCAACCAACGAGGGCACAGAGGCCATACATCTGAGATCAGCGTGTCTCTGTATGCTCTCTGTGGTCTCCCGCTGCGCGGACGCGTCTCGAAAGTCGCCACCCGATCCTCGATGCACTGGTCATAAAAGGCGGCGATGGCTTCGGCATCAGTTGGCACCGCCTTTCGGGCGCGCATCACGCCCCTCATCAGGCAACGACCAGTTCGCCGCCCCGGGCCTTTTCAAGCGCCATGGCCGCTTCCAGCGACTTCACTGCGGTCTCAAGTTGACTGTCATCCGGCTCGCGCGTTGTTACACGCTGCAGCCAGAGCCCCGGCTGCGACGCCCAGCGCCACAACCGTCCCTGAGACTTGGCCGCGAAACGGATGAACTCGTACGAGACCCCCGCGATCACCGGCAGCAACAGCAGGCGTCCGACGAGCTTGCCCGCGAACGATTGGAATGGCAGGAGCATGTAAAAGAACATCGCGATGACCATCACCACCAGCAGGAAGCTGGTGCCGCAGCGCGGATGAAATCGTGTCGCGCCGCGCGCCGTCGCCACATCCATGCGTCCGGTCGCTTCGTAGGCCCAGACCACCTTGTGTTCGGCGCCGTGATACTCGAACACGCGTTTGATCTCTTTCGACTGCGCCAGCAGCGCCAAGAACCCGAGAAAGAAGGCGATCCGGATGATGCCATCTACGAAGTTGAAAACCACCAGGTTACCTACCACGTGATACCTCGATTGGAGCTTGGTGGCCATGTAGAGGGGCAGCAGCTTGTAGAGCGCGATGAAGAAGGCGAGCGAGAGCAGGATATTCACCGCCAGCATCCAGCGATTCATCTCCGGCTTTTTCTTCTCAGGTCTCAACTCAGGCGCCTCGGGATCTTCCAAGGCAAATTCAGCCGAATATTTGAGCGCGCGGACGCCGAGGACCATCGCCTGACCGAGCGTCCCCAAGCCGCGCAGGATGGGATAGCGCAACCAGGGGTGCCGTTCCGACGGCCTGTCCAGATAATCCTGTCCGATTGCGATCAAGCCGTTGGGGCGACGCACCGCTACGGCGTATGAGTGCGGGGAGCGCATCATCACGCCTTCCAGCACCGCCTGCCCGCCGACCAAAACGTCTTCGGGGCTTTGAACCAAGGGCAAGGCAGCCAGCTGTAAGACGCGGCAACGAATTGACTTACATCCCTTGAGAAGCTGCTTCACGATCATTTGTTTCAATACCCGCTCTCGATATGTCCTCAAACCCGGATGGTTAGATGCGACACAGGCGTGCCGAGACAAGGATAACGACAAGTGATAACCGCTGTCAAACGGCCCAGTTACGCGACGCCACGGTCGGCACTCAACGCGCCCATGAAACGTTTCGGCCGTGCGCTTCACTAGACAGGCGAAAAGCGATCCACCCCGCAGCCACGCATTCCGGCTGACGGCACAATTCTCAAACCAGGCGGATAGGAGACTGAAAATGTCAAGTCGAGTAAACCATCAGGATGTCGTGGAGAGACTTCTGGAGACCAAGGCGGTGGACTTCGCGGCCGTCGGCAAGGCCGTGGCCGAACTCGGACCATCGCTCGCGGTGGCCGACGAGCCGTGGGAAGGCTTCTGCGGCACCATGCGCACGTTCTTCCACTGCTACATCATCAACGTCTTCGGCGAAGGGAACACCGTCGAGAATGTCGGCGAGCTGCGCGGCGCCACCCGCGAGCTGCAGTCGTAACGCAAACCAAAACGGGAAAAAGGGGGCGGATGTTATGAGTGAGTTGGCGATTCTGGGGGTCGAGCGACCTGTGGCGCTACCCGACTCACCAATTTGTCCCCTCGACCCGCACTGCGACGCTCGCGAGGCGCCATGGGACCAGCAGGACCTCGCTCGGCGTCTCTGTCATGCTCTCGACGTCGCTCAGCAAGCTGTGGAGCAATTGGCTACAACGGGATTCACCGACTCCGACGAGCCGGGCAACAATGTCCGTCCTGAAAAGGTGATTTCCGAAACAGCCTTTCTGTTGTTCGCCGCCTCGACTGCCGATCGCGAGGAAGTTCGGATTCGCGTCGAGAAGGTGGCGCGTCTTCTGATTCCTCACGCGCGTAGCGAACGCATGGTTCTTGGGATTTGTCTGGAGCCGGCGCTGGCGCTTGATTTCGCGCAGGCGCACATCTGTCTCGGACGGCTCGGATATCCAGACGACACTTTCGACACCCTGCTGCGCCGCAGCGTCGCGTCGCAGGCGCGATCCGGGCATGAGCGGGTTCCGCATCGGAGGCTCGAACAGGAGTGGCTCGCTAGAGCCTGGAGGGATCCGCGGTCGCATCAGCCGAAGGGCATTTCGCGAGCTGCCCTCCAATCGGTCCTGGGCCGTCCCATGGACCTTCTGAACGGCCACCGCGACGACGTCTATGCGTTCACTCACGCCCTGATGTATGTGGCGGATTGGAATCTCAAACCGCGGGCTTTGCCGCGCCCCAGAGCGGCGATTCTGGCGGATGCGGAAGCCGCGCTGGCCCGCTGCCTCGACGAGCAGGACTATGACCTCGCCGCGGAGGTGCTGCTCGCGTGGCCCCTCACAGGCCAATCCTGGAGCGCCGCAGCGGCGTTTGGCTTCCGCGTTCTGGCGCGCGTGGAAGACAAGGCGGGATTTCTGCCCGCCCCGAGCACTCGTCTCCAGCGCCTCAACTCGCTCGAAGGCGCCGAGCGCAGCGCGTATCTGCTGGCGACCGCCTATCATACGATCTACGTGATGGGATTGCTGTGTGCCGCCGCTCTGCAGCCAGCAAGAACTCCGCCCGCGCAGGTCCCGACCGGCGAGGCGAGGTGCGGCAACGCCGCCGCGATCGTGCCATTCCTGAACCAACCGGGCCCCAGTGCGAGCCAAAGCGCGGACGTCCGGCAGACCCGCGAACCGAGTGTCCAGCAAGGCCATTGGTGGGACGAATTCCAGCGGCTCAACGCTATTGAGCGCGATGCCATCGCCGGCCTTCTGCTGAATGTCGCCCTGCGAAGGAAGACGGTTCGCCGCGATTTCGGCGAACTTCGAGACCTCCTGGCAGCCGCGCACGCTGCCGGGCTCGCCGATTCGCCTGCGGCGAGCCAGGCGGCTGAATTGCTGGAGCGCCTCGCTCTCCTCGGCCGGCGATTAGCGCCTGACCGTTTCTCGAGGACGAGGAACCTCATTTAACCGCGCAGGAACAGCGGCGGCCTGAGCGACCCGATGCCGTTTATTGGGGAGTTTCTCCGGGCCGCGCCGGCTGAGATATGGCCGCGGAGCCTCCGCCGGTTTGAGCTCCGGGTGCTGCAGTCTGGCCCTGCGGTGCCAATATCGTCACCTCGACGCGGCGATTTTCCTTGCGCCCGGAGCGCGTGTGATTGTCGTCCTTCGGCATGTCCGCGCCGTAACCGAGCTCATGGATCCTCTCCAGAGGGATCTTGTCGTTTTCAGTCAGGTAGCGCACCACCGTGTCTGCCCGTTGACGGCTTAACTGCAGATTGTAAGTCACCGCGCCCGTCTTGTCGGTATAGCCCGTTACGTTGACGGTGTAATACTTCAGACCGGACACGGTCTGCTCGAGGCCATCGAGCTGCGTTTTAGCGTCAGATGTCAGCGTGCTCCGGTTGAACGCAAACAGCACGGTCGCCGTTTTCACCGGCTGAGGCTTGTCCATGCCCTCTACCGTCTGCTGCACTTTCGTCGCCTGGTCGACGCCGCGCTGCGCCAGTGTATTGGCACTTTGCGCGTCCTGGTCAGCCTTGTTTGCCTGTTGACCGGCGTTCTCTGCGCTGTTCTGCGCCTTCGCGATTCCGCTCTCGGCTCTCGCATCCACAGACTTGATTTCCTCGGCATTTTCCGAGGTCTTCTGGGTCATCATCTTGTTCTCATTAGCCAACTTTGTGTCCATCTGCTGAACATTCTGGCGCACCATCTTCTTGGTAGCACACCCGACAGTGGACAATGCCACCAGGGCGCCGAAGACTACGATTCCAAGCCGCCGCGCGTCGTACGAATCCATACTTAGCTCCTTATTCTTCATCTTCGTCTGCGCAGGCAACTTTTCTGCCAACATCGGAATCCTGCTTATCTCCTCACGCACCAACACGAAGGCGATTGGAGACAGGTGACATCGAGCGTAAACTTCTGCCTACAAACGTGTAAGCTCCCCACGGACGTGTAAGATTTTCCAGGTAAAGATTGCTGTTCCGCTTGCCTCGCCTGCCGGACCGGGTGCGCTGGCCGAACGGCAATCTTAGGCCGGAGTGAACGGCGACCAGCCAATCAAGGCGATGCTGCCGCCGCGCCGCGCGATCACTTGGGTCCGCAGAGCAACGCCCTGCGTCTTGCGCTAGAATTAACACGCCGCTGCGACGCGGTCTGTTTCGATGATCCCAGGCACGACCACGTTCATCCTCGTCACCATGCTGATCAAGCTGGGCCTGATCGCGGCGCTGGCCAGCATCATCGCGCGCTTCGCACTCTTCAAACGCCTGATCTTCGTGGAGCAGCGCACGCCCCGGCAGAAGCTGCAGTTTGCGATCTTTCTCGGCGTGCCCTTCATGCTGGCGACGCTCACACGCCTCGTGGCGCACTTTCCCGGCGCTGATCTCAGCCTGGAAGCCACGGTGCTCGCGGGCCTGCTGGGCGGTACGATTACGGGTCTCGTAGTCGGGATGATGGTGAGCTTGCCGGCCTGGCTGCACTGGGGCGAGTTCCTGGCGCCGCTGATGGCCACACTGTATGCCGTGATGGCCGGAACGGCGCGCTGGATTTGCCCGGACAAGGAAGCCATCTGGAAATTCTCGCCTTTCGTCGATCTCAGCCTTTACCGCTCGATCCGGCAGCGCTTTCGCGCTCCGGTGCTCGATTGGCAAGTACTGTTCGCGCTGATCTGCGTGATCCTCGAAATCTCGCGCATGATTGTAAGCAGCCTCGGCCCGCATGTCCTGTTTGGCATCAATTCACCGCATCTGCTCGGCCGTGTGTTGATCGTGCTGGCGACGGTGATCGCGGTGGCGCTGCCGGTGCGCATCTGGAACAACACCCGTATCGAGCGCAAGCTCGAGGAGCAGGAGCGCATGCTCATGCAGGCGCGGGTGAATGCGCTCATCAGCCAGATCAATCCGCATTTTCTGTTCAATACCCTGAACACCGTCTCCTCGCTGATTCGTTTCGATCCCGAGACGGCGCGCACCGTGGTCCTGAAGCTCTCGAACATTTTGCGGCGCCGGCTGCGATCGCAGGCGCATTTCCTCAGCCTGAGACAGGAGCTCGACTTCATCGACGATTACCTCTCGATCGAAGTCGTGCGATTCGGCAGCGACAAGCTGCGGGTGCGCAAGGAAATCGATCCCGAAACGCTGGAATCCGTGATTCCCAGCATGATCCTGCAACCCATGGTCGAGAACGCCATCCGGCACGGCATCGGCCCGAAGGTGGAAGGCGGCACCATCACGCTGCGGACCTCGCACCCCAACGGGCGGCTCGTGGTGGAGATCAGCGACGACGGCGTGGGGATCTCGCCCGAACGCCAGCGCGAGGGTTTCGAATCGGGCATTGGCATCCGCAACGTGCGCGAGCGTCTGAACGTGCTTTACGGCGACGATTTCAAATTGCGCGTCGAGAGCCAGCCCGGGCAGGGCACGTCGATCCGCATCGAATTGCCGGAGTTAATTACGCAGACGGCGGAGTTAGTGGCGGAGGGGGGAAGATAGTCCGTCGTCGGTGGTCCGTGGTCCGTCGTCCGTTGTCGGCGGGCAACCGCCTGTGCTTCTAAAGCGTTTGACTGCGAGCGGCACCGCCGGTCGATCGGGTGAGAGTGCCCGGCAGACCGAAAGGCAAGGACGACTGACCACCGTCGTCAATATGCTATATTCCCAGAGTCGGATAAGAGGCAACATTCGTGCAAAACACAACGTCCTAGCACAGGACGCCGATCAGGAGCGGCTGGGAAACCTGCCGGAGGGGCAGCGGCGGCCGAATCATAGAAAAAGAGGTTAAGGACTGCGCATGGCAGACAACTCCAACAATGAAGGCAAGACTCCTCCGCGCTCGATGAGCATGATCGAGAATCGCTTTCGCGACATTTACCTGAACTTTTACAAGCAAAGCTATTTCACTCCGACCGCACTCGACCTGAAAACGAAGGAACTAATCGCGATCGGCGTCTCGCTGGCGTTGAAGTGCGAGGGCTGTCTCGAAGGTCACCTCAAGAAAGCGCTTGAAATCGGCTGCACCAAGGAAGAGATCAGCGACGCCGTGGTGGTCGCCATCGGCATCGCCGCCGCCGGCATTCTTGACATGTCCGACAAAGCGGCCATCAAGCTCGACCTCCATCACTTCGAGGGACTCAAGCTGAAGGTCAGCGCTACCGAGTAGCGTTTTTGTGCTGCAGGCCTCCGGCCTGCTGCCCGCATACAGAGGCCAAGGCTGCACGCTGGATGCGAGGCCGCACGCAGGATGCGTGCACCACAAGGCAGCCATGGTTATACGCGTAGCCTATGAACTACCGCGTGATCGCCGGCCTTTTTCTGCTGCTGTGCCTCGGACTCGCCGACAATCAGACCATCCCGGCGCTGCTGCCGACCCTGATGAACGCCTTCGGGACCAGCATCCGGGTGACGAGTCTACTGGTGGTGCTCTATTCCGTGGGCGCGGCCTCGGCCGCGTTTTTCACCGGATCGCTCTCCGACCATTATGGCCGCCGGCCATTTCTGACCGCGGGCGCTGTGGTGTTCCTGCTGACCTCGCTGGCCGCGTCTCTGAGCCGCAGCTTCGTGGAGCTCACTGTTGCCCGCACCTTCACGGGGCTTGCAGCCGGCACGCTCTCCACGTGCTCAATAGCCTATGCTGGAGACTGGTTCCCTTACCGCATCCGCGGACGCGCGCTCGGTCTGATCTCGTCGGCGTATTTCGTGGCGCCGCTCAGTTTGATCGTGATCGGCGTGATCGCTGACCGCTTTGGGTGGCCACGCGTGTTCGTCGCTTTCGCCGCCGTTGCCCTGCTGGTGGCGATCGCGTCGCTTCAACTTCCGCGCGACGTCGCGCCGCATCGCCTGGATGGAGGCCCTGCGCGGCACGGGAAGCTGCGCCACACCCTGAACGTCTTCTGGCATCTTCTTGGCCGCCGGGACACCTCGGCGATGCTGGTGATCGCCTTCTTGGTCTCGGGCGGTCTTGTCACCTTTCTCACCTACATCGGCTTTTGGCTGCGCTCGAGCTTCGGCTTCAACATTACGAAGATCACCCTCGTGTTTATGCTCGGCGGGGTTGTCGCGGCAGGCGGAGCGCCGCTTGGCGGTATACTGTCCGACCGCTGGGGCAAGCGCGGAGTCTCGATCGCCAGCAATATCCTGCTGGCAGTGACCATGGCCCCGCTGCCGCTGCTCGGATGGGGTGCCGGCTTGCTGATTGTCTTTATCGGCGTAAGCCTGGCCATCGGATTCCGCCAGGGGCCCATTACCGCGCTGATGACCGAGATGGTGCCGCAGAGCCGTCGTGGATCATTCGTGGCCATGCGCAATATCGCCTCACAACTTGGCATCGGCGCCGCAGTCTTCACGGGAGGGTTGCTGTACGCGTGGCACGGCTATATTGCCGTGACGTCGCTCTCCGCCTTGATGGCCGCCGTAGTGGCGCTTCTGCTCACCACGCACATCACGGAACCGGCGGCGGCCGGCGCTGCGCAGTCAGCAGTCACCAGCCGGTAATCGACAGTTGACAGTCGACCGTCCACAGCAGGCAGTACCAGCAGGTGGCAAGGATCATTGTCGGTGCGGCCATCCGCAGACCGATAATTTGCAGGTCCAGCAAGCCAGGATCGAGGGCCACCGCGTCAAACGACAGGTTGACTGTCGACTGTTGACTGTCAACTATCAACTGGGGGTTGGATGCAAAAACTTCGCCGAGCGTGGAAAGTCACCCGATGGATTCTGCTGCTCTTGCTGCCCCTCGCTCTGGTGTTCTTCCTGGCGATCGTGCCGTGGCTCGTGGCGACCATTTCCACCACCAACCGGTTCCATTTTCCCGACAAGAACGATAACAAGACGCCGCGCGATTTCGGGATGCCTTACGAAGAGGTTGAATTCCTGTCCACGGACGGGCTGCACTTGAAGGGCTGGTGGATGCCCGCCAGCAGCGAACCCACGGGAGAAACTCCGACGGCCGCCGCGGGAACCATTATCTATTGCCATGGCCAGAATCGCACTCGCGTCGAAATGCTGCCCATGGCCGAACTCGGGCACGAGCTCGGCTACAACGGCCTGGCTTTCGATTTCCGCCACCAGGGCGCGAGCGAAGGTAAGCTCTCGAGCGTCGGATACTGGGAACGGCGCGACGCGGATGGCGCTGTGCGTTACGCGCTCGACAACCAGCATGCGGCCCGTCCGGTGGTGTTGTGGGGCGTCTCGCTGGGTGCCGCCGCCTCGCTGATGTCCGCCGCTGAAACGCCGCAGGTCGCGGCGGTGATCTCCGACAGCACGTTTCTCTCGTTTGAAGACACCGCGCGGCATCATTGGGGACTGTTCTTTCGCCGCTGGCCGAGCTTTCCCATGTTCGATGAGACGATGGCGCTGATCCGCTGGAAGGCCCATTTCAAGGCCTCGGACTTCGACCTGCGCGTTGCGGTCGAGCGCATCAATCCGCGGCCGATTCTCTTCATCGGCGTCGAGGGCGATCCGCGCATGCCCCCTGACATTGCACGCACGCTCTACGGTCTTTCGAACAGCCCGGACAAAATGCTCTTGATCGTGCCCGGAACACGTCATGGGGAAGGATTCACCTCAGGTCACGATCAATACGTGCAAGCGGTGACGGAATTCCTGGGAAAGCTCAGAGCCGACAGCGCCAAAGTGACGCAGCCTCGCTGATCATGCCGCTTCCGATTCCAGGATAACCCGCCGGTACAAGTCTTCATAAAGGGGAATGATCTTCGTGCTGCAGAACTTGTCGCTGGCGCGCCGCCGCGCGGCTTTGCCCATCTCGGCGAGGCGTCCGGGTTCGGTGAGAATTCGGAGGCAGCGCTCGCCCATGGTATCGACGTCGCCCATTTCGACGAGATAGCCCTCGATCCCGTCGCGCACCACTTCCGGCAGGCCGCCGACCTTGGAACAGACCGCGGGCACGCCGCAGGCCATCGCTTCGAGCGCCGCCAGCCCGAACGACTCGAGCTCGCTCGGCAGCAGCATCACGTCAGCGCAGTTCAGCAGGTTCTGGACACGGCTCTGCTTTCCCAGAAAGATGGCGTCCTTCGTCAGACCCTTCTCGCGGATCAGCCATTCGGCGCGCGCGCGATCGGGACCGTCGCCGATCATGAGGAGCTTGGCGGGTACTTCGCGGCGCACCCGGGCGAAGATCTCCACCACGTCCCACACACGCTTGACGGGCCGGAAATTTGAAAGGTGCGCCAGGACCTTTTCGCCGTCAGGGGCGAAGTCGCTCCGCCGGCAGGCGCCGTCGGCGGGCATGAACACGTCGCAATTGACAAAGTTCGGAATCACCTCGACCGGCCGCTGGATTCCGAATTCCTGCACGGTGACGCTCTGCAGATACTCGGAGATGGCGGTGACGGCGTCGCTCTGCTCGATGGAGAAGCGCGTGATCGGCAGGTAGGAACGGTCGCTGCCCACCAGCGTGATGTCGGTCCCATGCAGGGTGGTGACGAAGGGCAGACGGCGCGGCGCAAACATGGCGCGCGCCAGATACGCGCTCACCGAATGCGGGATCGCGTAATGGACGTGCAGAACGTCAAGATGCTCGCTGGCCGCGACGTCGTACATCTTGCTGGCCAGCGACAAGGTGTACGGCGGATGATCGAACAGTGGGTAGTTCACCACCTCCACTTCGTGAAAGCGGATGCGCTCGGTGGCCTCGGTGATGCGCACCGGCATGGCGTAGCTGATGAAGTGGACCTCGTGGCCGCGCGCGGCAAGTTCCAGGCCGAGCTCGGTGGCCACCACGCCGCTGCCGCCGTACGTCGGATAACAGGTTATGCCGACTTTCATCGTGGGCTCGCCGGATGACTATAGGCTACATAGAAAGGCTAGGAATCGAGATCGGTTCTACGATGGCGGTGGGGGCGCGCTCTTTTCGGCGGACGGCTCCGCGGCGGACTTGGGAGGACCCAACACCACGATTTCTTTTACCGAAGGCCCGTTGTCCTTCTCCTGATAGTACACAAGCACGTTCCAGCCGCGCTTGACGCTATCGAGCGTCGCATACTTGCCGTCCGCGGTTGACACGTGAACGCTCTTCTTGAAAGCAAAGTACTCATCCACTCCATCGCGAGCGCCGGTAACTTGGAGCACGGAACCTTTCAAATCCAGGTTCTTCACGGAGCCGGTGAACGCCTGCACGCCGGAGCTCGTCGGGAGCTTGTCGATGACCGGGATCCTGCGCTTGTGCTGGTCCGTGGTCTGCGCCTGAGGACTCAGCGCTCCCAGCATCCACGTCAGGGCGACGAAGGAAAACAGGGCGCAGGCTCGACGTCCCAAGGTGTGGCCTCGGGCGTCATTACCTCTTACGACGTAGTCGTGAGCTTGATTCATTGCTCGGTTCGATGGTAAGTTACAAAAGATGCCGTGTCAAGCGCGGCGACAAGGACTAATAGTTCAATATGGACAAGTTTATGACGAAAACCGCTGTGTTCGGGGTCGCAACTTTGACCGCATTCCTTGCCAACGGCACCGCACTGCCCGCGCAGGACGGCGGTCGGGACACCGCCGCTACAGCATCGCAGTCCAGTTCCGGTTCGGCGACTGCCGATGCCGCCACCCGCCAGATTCTCGATGCTGTCAAGGGCGCAGGCCAAAACGTCGATCTGACCATGATGCCGGCCCCCGGCCAGCAGTACAAGGTTCGCCAAGGCGACTACGTCAACCTCAACTTCACGCTGGCGACCCAATTCAACGAAAGCGTCCCCGTGAGACCCGACGGCTATATCGCGCTGATCGGCGCTCCGGAGATCTACGTCGTCGGCAAGACCATGCCGGAGATCGCGGCTGAAGTCTCCAAGACCTACGCGGGGATTTTGTCCGAAGCGCCCCTGCTCTCGGTCTCGGTCCGGAATTTCCAAAATCCCTACTTTATGGTCGGCGGACAGGTGGCTCGTCCGGGCAAGTACGCCCTGCATGGCGACACCACGCTGGCGCAGTCGATCGCGATCGCGGGTGGATTCCAAGGCGCCACGGCCAAAGACTCCGAAGCCCTGCTGCTGCGCCGGACTTCTCCCGACTACGTCCAGGCCCGCAAGATTGACCTGAAGTGGATCGACAAGGGGCAGTTGTACAACGACGTCCATCTCCAGTCCGGGGACATGGTTTTTATTCCCAAGAACCGGCTCTCCAAGGTCCAGCCGTTCCTCAGCTACTTCATGCTTTACAGCGTCTTCAACATCAACGTCATCGGCGGCAACGTAGGCCTGGTTGGACACTGAGCTGATTGAGCGATTAAGCGATCGGATCATTTGTGCATTAAGAATCGCCCTAGCGGCACCGTCGCCTCATACTCATCCTCGTTTGCATTCCCCCGCCCCAAGCGCTAGACTTCTCCAACTGATCCACACCCGCACGCAAGTAACGGCGCGGCGTCACGAAGGAGGACTCATGAATCGTAATCCCCTGCTCGACCGGACTGCGCGTCTGTTGATGGCTACAGCGCTCACTCTGACCGCCTTGGCCGCCACGGCCGGGGCCCAGACGCCGACCATCGCGGCCACGCCGCCCATGGGCTGGAACAGTTGGAACCATTTCGCGTGCAAGGTGAACGACGCGGTGGTGCGCGCCGCCGCTGATGCCATCTCGTCGAACGGCATGAAGCAGGCCGGCTACGTCTACGTGAACATCGACGATTGCTGGCAGGGCCAGCGCGACTCGAGCGGCGTGATTCATCCCAACTCCAGGTTCCCCGACATGAAGGCGCTCGGCGATTACGTGCACAGCAAGGGGCTGAAATTCGGCATCTACTCCTCGCCCGGTCCCAAGACGTGCGCGAACTACGAAGGCAGCTACGGACACGAGATGGAGGACGCGAAGCAATACGCGTCGTGGGGCGTGGACTACCTCAAGTACGACTGGTGCAGCGCGGAGCGCGTGTACAAGCCCGACCAGATGCCCGAGGTCTACAAGAAAATGCACGACGCGCTCGCCGCCACCGGCCGCCCGATTGTCTACAGCCTCTGCGAGTATGGTCTGAAGTCGGTATGGCACTGGGGCGCTTCGATCGGCGGGAATTCCTGGCGCACCACCGACGACATTGAGGACAACTGGAACAGCATGTCCGCCATTGGCTTCGCGCAGAATGGCCTCGAAGGCTTCGCCGGACCCGGCCACTGGAACGATCCCGACATGCTCGAGGTCGGCAACGGCAAGATGCACCACGAGGAGTACGTCACGCACATGAGCCTCTGGTGCCTGCTCTCGGCGCCGCTGCTTGCCGGAAACGATCTCGCGAAGATGAGCCCCGAGACGCTCGCCATCCTGACCAATCCCGAGATCATCGCGCTCGACCAGGATCCCAAGGGCGCGCAGGCGCATCGCATCTGGGAAGAAGGCCCTTACGAGATCTGGAGCAAGCCGCTGGCCGACGGGTCGATGGCCGTGGGGCTGTTCAATCGCGGGGAGGACACCGAGAGACTCACACTCAAGCTCCAGGACGTCGGCATGATGGGCTCGGTCACGGTCCGCGATCTGTGGGGCCGCAAGGATCTGGGCAAGTTCCATGGCACTTTCGCGACCGACGTGCCGCGGCACGGGGTTGTAGTGGTCCGGATTCATCAGTGAGATTCGTTTTGGAGTTCGGAGTTCGAGATTCGGGGTTGGGATTCGAGATGTCAACTGCTGGCAGAACAGCGACGGTCAAATACCGCGATGACGCAATCCGCAATGGGAAGCAGGGCGCAAGCCCCTGATTTTCCAAAAGGGCCACTCTTGGCAAATAATCGCCTGAAAACAATGAGCATAGACGCCTCGGCCTCGCCTCTCGCCGGTCACGGTCTACTGCGCCCATTGTACTGGGCTTAACCACGCCGGGTTCGAGCCTGTCGCGCCAGATGCTGCATGACATTCTGGCGGAGCGGAAGCCGCTCTCGGCGGTCATGTGCCTCAAAATTTCCCCGCTGTTGGGCGGTACGCCGCAGTTCTGGATGCGCCTGCAAGCTGACTATGATCTGAACAAGGCCGCCCATGAAGCACGTCGGGCGCATCGTACCCGTGAGGCCGCTTAATGAAATCCACGCCTGACGAAGGTTTTTCCGCGTCGCAGCGGCACAGAAGACGATGTCATCGTCACGCCCGTAACCAAGTTGCAGATACACCCCTTTCACCCCCGGCAGCCCTCTTGACAGACGGCGACGTCGATTCCAATCTTCAGCCTATTGCTTATGTGCGCCGGGCGGTTGGCAGGTTAGATTTGGTGCGGGGGAGAAAGAGGGCGGAAGATGCGAGCAGACAGACAGTCAATGACGGGGCTCACGTTCCTAGTCTGCGTCGTGGCGGCTCTGGCGCTGGGCGGCAGCGCCTTGCGGGCCCAGGAGAGGGTGATTTACAGTGCCAGCGGCACGGGCGACGTGGCTCCGTTCGTCACGGCCGGCGATCCGTCGGGAAACCTGTATGGAGCGGATTGGTTCGGCGGCACGGGCTATGGCTCAATCTTCGAGCTCTCCCCGTCGTCAACTGGCTCGTGGACCGAAACTACTCTCTACACTTTCACCGGTGCGCCGGATGGCCAGGAGCCTCTCGGCGTGACCCGCGATTCGGCCGGCAACTTGTATGGGACCACTCTGTACGGCGGCGCCTATCAAGGTAACGACTGCGCCTTGCTTCCGAGTGCCACGCGAAAATCCGCTTCGCTTTACGCCGCGGAGCAAAATGATCCAACCAGCTTCCACTGCGGCACGGTTTTCGAGCTTTCGCCGAACGGCGATGGCAGTTGGACTGAAACCATTCTTTACAATTTCACCGGCGGCCTCGACGGAGCCACTCCGCAAGGCGGACTGATTTTTGACAAGGCGGGCAACCTGTACGGCACCGCGTCCAATGGCGGCGACGGACAAGTGGGCGTGGCCTTCGAGTTGTCGCCCTTCAATGGCGGGTGGACCGAGACGGTGCTGCACAGCTTCGGGGGATCGAGCGACGGGGCCTTTCCCAACGGCAACCTGGCGATCGATAAAGCTGGTAATCTCTATGGCACCGCCCCGAGCGGCAACACGGGCACGACGTACCAAAACGGCATCGTATTTGAACTGTCGCCTTCCGGCGGGACGTGGGTGGAAACCGTGCTGCACACGTTCGGCTCGATCAAGTCCGATGGTTTGGTGCCATTCGCGGGCGTGATCCTCGATGCGGCGGGCAACGTCTACGGGACGACGTCCGCAGGTGGAGCGGGGGGAGGATACTGCGGCGGTTTCGGCTGTGGCACAGTGTACGAACTCGCTCGCACCAGGAATGGCGGGTGGCGGGAAATCATCCTGTACGCCTTCGCCGGCACGCCGGACGCCTCGAGCCCGGACTTCCCGGTCACCTTCGGCGCCAACCGGAGCCTTTACGGTGCGGCGGGCGGCGGAAGCGCAACCGGGTGCCAGCTCTTCGGTCCCTGCGGCACGGTCTACAAGCTCGCGTCCAGCGGCGGAGTGTGGCACGAAAAAGTGCTGCACAGCTTTGCGGGGTCGCCCGATGGGAACCAGACCGACTCCGGCGTGATCTTCGGCCCCGGCGGCCACCTCTTCGGAGGAACCGAATACGGCGGCAGTGCCGCTTGCAGCAAGGGCTCGAATGGATGCGGCGTGGTCTACGAAATAAGGCCGTAGGACAGCCGTCTTCAGGGCTGCAAACCCAGTGGCGGCCGTTCCGTTGCCCGTAGGGCAACCCCTGAGTAGCCGCAGGCGGCAGCCTGCGGATAAACAGCACCCACAGGATGGATTCGGCCCCGAACGGGCCGGACAGGGCTGCGCATGCGCTGCCACAGACCGTCAACCCCTGCGGGGTTGATTCCGGTTCCTTTCGCTTCCCGTCCGTGGGTTGCACCCACGGCTACCCACGGTGCGGCCCTTGGCGGGCCGCAGTGGGAGTCTCGCCAGTCCCAGGCTAGGTCAGGGGATCCCGATCAACAGGCCGTACGTAATCCCAATCGACTGCTCATGGCCTTGCCCAAAGTCGTAATCGTAAGCGGGTTCGAGATACCAGCCGAACCGATGCTTCCCGTTGGGCCAGAACATGAAATCCAGCGCGGCTTCGCCGCCGAGGGAATTCGTCGTGATACCTTTTGCGCGGGTGTGTATCCATTCCGGCCCAACACCCACCATGAACTCCGCTTTGCGCGACAGCGTCCATGGCTTCTTGAGCAAGAGATCGGCATCCCATTCCGTCGAGTGACGGTTGAAGAGCGACGTAACGCCACTCTCGAGTTCCAACCAGTTCTCGATTGGCGTTACTTCGATCGCGACATCCGCTCCGAAACTCGATCCTCCTCCAGTCAGGCTATGGGCGGCCGCCCCTCCGAACTCGACGATGGCGGCAGGCTCCTTGGCGACCGACTGCGCGAAGGCATTTCCACAGCACAAAAGCAAGGATGTTATCAACAGCTCTCTCGTCGCGTTCACGATCACCTCAACCGGCCCATGTAGGGTTTTAGTATGCATCTTTGCCGGTTTGGCCGTCGCTTGACTTCGTTTCTGCGCAAAAACCATACTGATTTGGGAGGCGCTCGGCAGTCGCGTCGCGTGTTTTTGAGGCGCGAGAGCTGGCGTCGCGGTGCGACCTGCTAACCGCCATCTATGATTGAGGCTTACAATAATCGCGCGCTGCTGACTGACCTGTACGAACTCACCATGGCGGCCGCCTACTTCGAGCAGCACGTCAAGCTGCGCGCCACTTTCGAACTCTTCGTCCGTCATGTGCCTCCGGAGCGCTCGTACCTGGTAGCCGCAGGTCTTGATTCTGCGCTCGGCTATCTCGAGCATCTGCACTTTACCGCCGACGATACAACCTTTTTGTGCGGGCTGCCCGCCTTTCGCACGGTCTCGGACCGCTTCTTCGACTATCTCCGCGGCTTTCGCTTTAGCGGCGAAGTGCACGCCGTGCCCGAAGGTACGCTGATTTTCGGCGGGGAGCCCATCCTGACTGTCACGGCGCCGATTCTCGAAGCGCAGATCATCGAGACGTACCTGCTTTCGGTCGCCAATTTCGAGACGCTCATCGCCTCGAAGGCGGCGCGCGTGGTCAGCGCGGCAGGCGGGCATCCGGTGTGGGAATTCGGGACCCGCCGCGCCCATGGACCCCAAGCCGGCGTACGCGCCGCGCGTGCGGCCTATGTCGGGGGCTGCGCGGGCACGTCAAACGTCCTCGCGGGCTATCTTTACGGCGTCCCGACAGCGGGTACGGCGGCGCATTCCTTCACGCAGGCCTATCCGAGCGAACGCGAGAGCTTCGAGGCGCTGCTCGACACTTTTCCCGACGCGACGCTGCTGATCGATACCTATGACACGCTGGCTGGCGCCGAGACCGCCGCGAGCCTCGGCCGCAAGCTCGCCGGGGTGCGAATCGACAGCGGCAACATGTTGGAGAAGAGCCGCGGCGTGCGCGCTATTCTCGATGGTCACGGATTGAAGGACACGCGCATCTTCGCGAGCGGCGATCTGAACGAATATAAGATCCAGCAACTGGTGGCCGACGGCGCGCCCATCGACGCGTTCGGCGTCGGCACCGATCTCGCCACCTCGCGCGATGTTCCCGCGCTGGGCGTGGTCTACAAGCTGGTCGAGGTAGAAGAAGAGAACGGGCAGGTAGAGTACAAGACCAAGTTCAGCGAGCACAAGGCCCACTGGCCGGGGCGCAAGCAGGTGTTCCGCTTTTCGCGACGCGACGCCGGCGGCCCGGAACTCTATCACCACGACCTGGTGGCGCGCTGGGACGAAGATTACTCCGAGGGCGCGCCGCTGATCGAGCCGGTGATGCGCAACGGCCGCCGTCTGACCCCGGCTCCGCCGATCATCGAAGCGCGGGCGCGGACGCTCGACGGACTGGAACGTCTGCCCGCGCGCTACAAATCGCTGCATGGCGGGCCCTGTTATCCCGTGGGGCACAGCGCCGCGATGGAAAGGCTGCTCGAAGAAGTTCGCCGCCAGTACCTGACCTCTTCCGAACCCGGGGTTCGCGACTCGCACGGTCCAGAGGCCGAGTACAGCCTGGTGTTTCTCGACGTGGACACGCAACTGGACTTTCTGGATCCTGCCGGAGCACTCTACGTGCCGGGCGCCGAACGCATCCGGCCTCAGCTCGCGAAGCTTGCAGAATACGCCCGCGCACAGCGCATTCCGTGGATCTCGTCGGCTGACGCGCACCCGCCCGACGATCCGTCATTCAGCATCTGGCCGCCGCATTGCGTGGTGGGCACGCCGGGTCAGCGTCGCGTGCCGGAGACGACGCTCGCCGGCATCGCGACGATCCCGAATCGGGCGGGCGCGTTCCGGCCGCCGATCGACTGGTCAGAGCAACTGGTGCTGGAGGTTGAGAAGCAGGAATACTCGGTCGTCACCAATCCCAACTTCGAGGCCGTGCTGGCCGCCCTCGGCCCGAGCCGATTCGTAGTCTTCGGCGTCGCTACCGACTACTGCGTGAAGGAATCGGCGCTAGCGCTGCGCCGGCTGCAGGCGCCGGTCGACCTGGTGGTGGACGCGATTCGCGAGATCGATCCCGAGGCAGGTCGTCGCGGCATCGAGGCGATGGTTGCGGCGGGCGTGCGGCTGGTGACGACGGACGAGGTCTGCGCAAGCGATCCCGAGCCGGCAGGGGTTAGGGACTAGGGGTTACGACCTGATCCTCAATCCCTAACCCGGCGTAGCCGGAACCAACCAGGTTGATATGATCATCCGAGAGCGCGAGGTTCTCGGATGGGCCTGACACTGTTGACCGAACGGCATCAGCACCAGATCGCCGGAGTGATTTCCTGCTAC